>ENA-ORXM01000436-ORXM01000436.1-marine-metagenome-genome-assembly--contig:-NODE-436-length-75830-cov-5.349412_pt1 | contig 75830 bp, 61 predicted proteins | sample MGYA00237867_ERZ511480 | MGnify/ENA primary metagenome ERZ511480 (study PRJEB26309, sample SAMN06266103) | marine metagenome | isolation source: Algal blade | place: United Kingdom:Sidmouth, United...
GAAGAGCGTAGAGCTTCTTCTTAAACGTAAGAAGTATATTTATTAAATAGAAAAGACACAGTTAAATGAACTATCCCCACTGGAGGAGTATTTTCCTTATAAACTAATATTAAATATATTACAACTTAAACTTCATATCCATCATAATTCTGACAAAAAAAATATCATTACAACAACAATTTTGATCTCACAATTATTTACAAAATCAAGGCAATCATATAATCAAAAAAATCAATTATCGCTCCACCACAAACTTACCAACATACTGCTTGTCACCTTTTTGCACAGTATAAAAATATAAACCCACCTCTAAACTGGAAACATCAATATCTTGTCCTTTTTTCAACAAAGACTTCTGGAGCACACGCTGTCCATTGATATCTGTCACTGATAAATCAAAACTACCATCAAGATGGTCAGCATCTATTCTAAAAGATTGTGAAGTGGGATTAGGAAATAAAGTTATACTTAACTCTGATAACAAACCACTGTCATCTGTACTCGTAGGATTAAACTCAGAATAAAAATTTTGCGCTCTTAGTAGCATTACTTCAGGTTGTACTGGTGAATCCCCACTAAAATGAAATTCCCATAAAACCATATGATTATTCCAATAAGTACTATTATTAATCATGCTTCTGCTTCCTCCAAAATATGGATTAGAGAAGAAATAAGGAGGTTTCATCACATTCTTAGCCAGGACTGTACTATCATGTAGTATGCGCAATCTAGTCTTACCCCAATATTGCTCTTGGCTGTCATAATAAAAGGTAGCGTCTGCACCTAAACTTCCATAATGAGTATAGTAATAATGTGTTTCGACGGGATTATTTACCCACCCTGGATATTCTATAATTTTATCTATACTCCCATCGTCATTATGGAAATAGGCGTGTGTAGATTCTAATTGAGTACATCCCTCATTCTCGAGGCAGTGTGTGTAATATTTTAAAGTATCCAGTTCTCCCGATTTTTTATACAATAAAGCTGTACTGTCTCTCACATAAAACCCCAAAGCATCCTGATATCTGTAATCTACCACAGATTGGAGTAAATTTTTATTATTATGATGGTACCTATAAAAGGAAGATTTCTTCAATGTATCTATGTCATAATCCCAACGGTAAGATGACAGACTTGAAAGTTGGCCTTCGTTGTTGTATTCATAGAAACTAGAATTATACACCCCTTGAACAATGTCAATCACGTCTTGAGCTTGGACATCTACGATTTGATTATTTTCGTTATATAAAAACGTCCTAAGTACCAATGGATTTTCTTCGTTAATATTCTCCATATCACCATCCCAATAATTATATGATTGACTGATTAACAAATCGTCTTTATAGCTAAGTGCGTTATAATTAGTTGGCACAGGATTTTGACCATTAAAATCCAAATCCCAATTTACAGCTATGAATCTATGCTTTTCATAAATATAAGCTGTTTTGCCTAAATTTCCAGGTGCACTATAACCATAAGTGCTATCCAATCTGTGCGTTAAGAAACTTTTATTGTTATGAGAATGCAGAAGTTTTTGATTTGAAGAAGCGACTTCATATTGGACAAAAGGATCTGGAGAATCAATATCCAATGTCATAAATTCACTGTGGTTTTGTGCACTGAGAATGACACTTGAAAAGATAAAGAAAATAAAAACATGACTAAAGTTGTTCATATGTTAAAATTTATAAGCTATTTGTACAGGGAATTATTTCCTTCACTATAGCTTATTTACTTTTGTGGACGTATTTGAGATAAGTCATTTGATCTTGCTCTATACTTCAATTATCTCCTAAAGTTATTAAAAATAAATTTGAGATGGTTTTGTACAATGTGATGGATGATGCATGGCTGTTTTGAATCACAGATGATGCGGATTTTGAATCACAGATGACACGGGTTTTAGGAGGATTACACGGATTTTTTTTGTGGCAAGCTTATCGCTTGCGGGGCTAAATACTTTTCTGTATTCTATATTTTGTCTGAACATGATTTATAAGATGTTAGGATGATCAGGATGTTTCTTATAACAATGAATCGTTGGTCGAGGTATTTACCTCGATCATTTAATTTCGACTCAATTGATTTTTCTGGGTGATTGAAATCACCCGCTTGTGATTAAAAGAAATTTTCTTTTCTAAAAGAAGTATAGTTTTTAAGTGCTAAAGCACTGGAGGAGCATTTTCCTTATAAACTAATATTAAATATCCTACAATCTTAAACATCCTATCCATCATAATTCTGACAAAAAAAATATCATTACAACTACAATTTTGATCTCACAATTATTTACAAAATCAAGGCAATCATATAATCATAAAAATCACAGTTCAGACAAAAAAAAGGTGACAGTATAAACTATCTCCTAACATTATTTTTTATTAAAATCAAGTGAATCCTACAATCAAGAAAATCCTGATTCTGACAATGAGATACCGCTAATCTATATCACCAATCTTTCGATTATGATTATCTAAACATCTTATTTAAAATGACAATAAAGTTTATTGTATAATGCTATATACAATCTAGAAAATCACCTAATCAAAAAAATCTCAGCTCAGACAAAAAAAGGCGACAGCTGGAGCTGTCGCCTAACATTATTTTTTTTTAAATCAAGTGAATCCTACAATCAAGAAAATCCTGATTCTGACAATGAGACACCGCTAATCTATTATCACCACTCTTTCACTTTCAATTCTATCAATAAGATAACAAACCGTTTACTCCTCTTCAGTGCCCCCAATTCTTTCTGCGACTTCCTCTACCGTTTCATCAGCACCATTACCTGAAATACTATCTTTCACATCATCAAACTTTTCAGTTACCTCTTCTTTTATATCCTCTACCTTATCACCCACTTCTTTAATAATAGCACCTCCTACGGCTGCCGCTGCAGCTAAAAAACCACCTTTCTTTAAAATGGATTTACTATCCGAACCTTCTTTCGCATCCGCTTCCAATTTTTCATCAGCGGCCTCTTTGATGTCCTCAACCTTATCGGTGACTGCTTCTTTGGCTTCAGATACTTTCTCTCCCACTTCTTCAGTTATCTCCTCAATCTTATCTGAAATTTCTTTAACCAATGCGCCTCCCATTGCCGCAGCCGCAGCAAACAATCCGCCTTTAGTTGCTGTTGCCGATGGGTCATTGACAACATTTTCTTTTTGGTCTTCAACTTTTTCCGCGACAGCTTCTTTTGCTTCATCAATTTTTTCTGCAACCGCTTCCTTAACTTCTTCAGTCTTTTCAGTTACTGCTGTTTTTATTTCATCAACTTTTTCAGCGGCAGCTGCCTTAGCTTCTTGCGTTTTCTCTGCAACCGCTTCCTTAGCTTCTGTTACCTCTTCTTTTACTTCTTCAGATTTTTCAGCGACAGCTGCTTTCACCTCCGTTGCTTTTTCGACGACTTCCTCTTTGACTTCCGCAGCTTTTTTGACGACCTCTGCTTTAGCTTCTTGTGCTTCGTCGGTAACCTCTCCCTTAAGCGCTTTAGCTTCAACAATCTTTTCAGCCACAACTGCTTTAGCTATCTTTTTTTCTTCTACTACTTCCGCTTTTACCTCTTCCACTTTCTCAGCGACTTTCTCTTTAACTTCTGCCGTCTTGTCAGATACATCCGACGCGATTTCTTTCTTTTTAGATTTTCCTTCTTTGACAGAATCAGCAGCCGCCTTTAGTTTATCAGCATCGACTTGGCTCGCTTTAGCTGTAATCTCTTGCGCTATTTTAGCCTTAATCTCTTTCTTTTTCTTAGCCACCTCTTTTTTCTCAGCCAATTGCGCTTTGTGCTCTGCCTCCTTTTTTAACCTATTCTCTAAATCTATTTTTGTAGATAACATTTCATCAAGCTTTTCTTGCTTAGAACGCATGCGCTCTTCTGTCATTTTTACTTTAGCCTGCCTGATTTGCATTTCAAGTTGTCCGTCAGTCTCCCCTACTCTTTTATTTTGAAACTCAATATCTTTCTTATCTCTATTAATCGATCTTTCCATTTTATTGATCGCATCCATAAGCCCTTGATATCTTCTTTCTAATCTGCTCATTCTACCATCGCCTTCAGGTGTTTGCTTACCAAACTTCTTCTCTTTGACAACCTTAAAAGCTTCGTCTATTTTTTTCCACAATTTGTTTTTGTCATTTCTGGAAAACGTTTGACTTTTAAATTCTGCTTGTATCTTTTTAAGCTCTTCAAAAAGCGGACTTAATCCTAATCCTTTTTCCACCTTAGCATTAACTTCCTCAAGTTTTGCCATGATAGCGGCCGTGCGTTCTTTAGATACCGCCTCTAATTCTTTACTCGCTTTTGTACGCAGTTCTTTTAACTTATTAAAGAGTTCGTTCGAATTATTTTTTAACTTCTCCGCATGATCCCTAAATAAATTACGTTCTCTTGATTGCTCTGACAGCTTAGACCAAAAGGACTTTAATTCCTCCCATATGCCACCATCAAAATCTACTAATCGATCGATCCTGTCTTTGATTTCTTCTAATTCTGATTTGTATAAATCGTAGAGCTTTGAAGATAAAACAGAAAAATGCCATTCTGTTTTGGCTCTATTAATAAGATCACTTCTTTGTACTTTAATTGTTTCTGGCAGAAGATCATCAGCCATGGACAAAGGACGTTCTAGCGTTGTAAAACCTTCTGGAAATGCAACTTCCTTATCTAATCGCCATTCATCAATCATTTGATTGTAAAAAACTTCCGTTGCTAATGATTCGCTAAAAGTATAAACGTATACTTTGTTTTCTTCCGCTTTAAGCTCTAAAGCTACTAGGATTTTTTTGTCATTTTCGTCGTTTCCCCAGATTACAATTTTCTTTTTCATGTGTATCTCTTATTTTATTCACGTTAACAAACAATGATGCATTTCACTTTTTATGCATCGGTATTTTTCCAATTTACTGTTTCTTTCTTTAAGAAACCAATTGTTGTAATATTTGTATAGCATTTGTCGCTGCCCCTTTCCTTAAATTATCGGCAACAATAAACATATTAACACCATTTTCGATTGATTCATCTCTTCGTACTCTACCCACAAATACCTCATCTTTCTTCTTTGCAAATCGAGGCATGGGATATACATTATTCTTAACATCATCTTGCAAAACAAGACCTTCTTGATTCGCTAAGAAATTCTTAAGTTCATTAATTTCAAAAGGTTTCTTTAATTCTACATTTACAGATTCAGAATGTCCTCCATGTACAGGCACTCTTACCGCAGTCGCTGTAATTTGAATATGCTCATCACCCATAATCTTTCGCGTCTCATGCACCAACTTCATTTCTTCTTTGGTATAATCGTTATCTAAAAAAACATCACAATGCGGCAAACAGTTTTCAAAAATCGGATAATTATAAGCCATTGGATAATCCCCTTGCACTCCTTTCAATTCTGATTGATATTGATCAACAGCTTTAACACCTGTTCCTGTAAAAGATTGATAAGTAGAAACGACCAATCTTTTTATACCATAATTTTCATGCAATGGCTTTAAAGCAACGACCATTTGTATTGTACTACAATTTGGATTAGCAATTATTTTATCATCAGAAGTCAAAACATTGCCATTAACCTCTGGCACGATTAGTTTACAATTGGGATCCATTCTCCATGCCGAAGAATTGTCTATTACAGTCGTTCCCACTTTCGCAAATTGTGGTGCAAATTCTTTTGACGTAGTTCCACCTGCAGAAAACAAAGCATAATCTGGTCGCATCGCAATAGCATCTTGCATGGACACCACACTGTAATCCTTACCTTGACACTGGATTTTTTTGCCCACTGAGCGCGCTGAAGCCACTGGAATAAAGGCATCAAAAGAAATATTTCGCTCTTCTAAAACTTCAATCATTTCATGACCAACCAAACCTGTGGCCCCTACTAATGCTAACTTCATTTTAAATATTTGTACAAATGTCGTAAAGTCTTAACAACTATTACTTTAATTAAGATTAATTTGTTTTTTAAAAGTCACTCTTATCTTATATTTATCTTATGCATAGATTATACCTAATCTTGATATTGATGGTTTTTAATTTGACAGTTTATTGTCAATTTGAAGAAGATTTCACCAATTCTGATCTTTCAGAATGGCAAGGAGATACAGATAGCTTTCAAATCACACCTGAAAAAACACTACAACTCAATGCCTCTGAGGCCGGTCAATCTCTCCTTTTTATAAATACAACGTTTCCCGATAGTCTTTTTTGGCAGTTTGACGCAAAATTGGGCTTCAGCCCTTCTAATAATAATAGATTAACCATTCTTCTCGCCGTAGATAATTCTGATTTAGCTGTTGCGAATGGCTACATTCTAGAAATTGGCGAAAATGGCAGCGATGATGCCATCGAAGTATATGCTTTGGATAACGGTTCGACAACACTTGTAGGCAGAGGATTAGATACAAAAGTTTCAAGTTCATTTGATATCACCATTAGATTAGAAAAAGATGTAAATGATATTTGGACTTTAAATTGTGGGCCTAGTGACGGATTAAATAATTTTGACCTACAATTTCAAAATGCTTTTCCAGAAAACATCCTCACGCAGATGTCAATATTTGGCTTCCTTTGTCAATACACCTCCTCTAACACTAATAACTTTACTTTCGACAATATTAAGATTGATGCCATCAGACCAGATACGGATGCACCGCAAGTCGTTCAAGTTAATGTTCTAAGTGAAAACCAGATAGAAGTGATTTTTAATGAAGACATCGATGGCACTTCTGCTACCAACAACGCCAACTATAATATAACCAATGCTGCCTTAGCTAATATCGAATTTGAGGATAACAATCCCAATCGGGTATTATTAAATCTTTCCTCTCCTTTAAATAGTTGTGACGAAAGCATTTTGACTATCAGAAATATTAATGATTTATTTGGCAATGCCCTGACCGAATTCACTGAGCCACTTTTTTTTATGGAAATGCCTTCTCCTGGTGATATTCTCATTAATGAAATATTAGCTGATCCTAATACTGGCGGCATTGATTTTGTAGAACTGGTTAATCCAACTACAAAATCATTTGCACTGAAAGATTTGATTATTAGAAATGCAGACAAAAACGAATCTGAGACCATTACAGAAGACATCGTTTTAGGACCAGGTGAGTTTATAGCTTTCGCGAAAAGCAGTACCGAAGTCAATTTAGAATACAATGTCCCATCCAATGCCAATATACGTAATCTTGACATTCCTTCTTTTAATATCGCAAGTGGAAATATAAGTTTAATAAGATCAACAATTTTGGGTGAGGAAATAATAGATGCTTTTGACTATCTGGATGATTATCATGATCCCTCTATTAATCCCACCAAAGGGATAAGCTTAGAACGTATCAGTTATGTAGTCAACACCAATGACGCATTAAATTGGTCTTCATCTACCCTCAACGAGGGCGCTACACCAGGATATGCCAATTCAATCGGAGAAGAATTACAAACACAATTAACAGCAAACATCCTAGAAGAAGATCAAATTGAAATAAAATTCCTAAATACTGTTTCGGAATCTTCAGCCATTGATATCAACAATTACTCTTTGAATAATGGTGCTACGATTATTGATGTCACCATAAATCCCGATGATAATAAAACCTTAATTCTTTTTCTACAATCCCCATTAGAAAGCGGTATAACTTACAATTTAACTGTCAATAACGTTACAACAGATTGCGGCGATATATATGCGGAAAGTCAGTTTGAGTTATTTAGAATAGACGAACCAGAAAATGGGGATTTGCTGATAAATGAAATTTTATTTGACGGAGAAGAAGAAGGAGATGATTTTGTTGAAATCATAAATACGACCAATAAATATATTTCACTTAAAAATGTAGCTCTCAGAAATAATACGCGAAACGATAATGATATTTTCATCAATGGACTGCCTTTCATTTTGCCCAATCAAATAATAGCCTTGACTGAAGATGTTGAGTCAGTTATAGATCAATATGACCCTCCGGCTGTTGCCAATATCTTTACGCAAAAAGTCCCTGCTTTTAACAGAGACGAAGGTAATGTCAGTATAATTTACAAGGGCATTTTAGAAGTCAGCTTAGATGCTTTCGATTACAACGAAGACTTTCACTTTGAAGCTTTGTCAGACACCAAAAGCGTAAGTTTGGAAAGAATAAGCCTAATTTCTGATTCACAAGATCCCTCCAATTGGAATTCGTCAGCGGGCACAAATAATTTTGCGACTCCAGGCTATGAAAACTCAGTGAGATCAGCGACGCCTTCAGTCTCAGATGAAGTTATTACATTTGAAAGCAAAGTATTTTCACCAGATGGCGATGGCTTTAAAGATCTATTAATCATCAATTACCAATTTGACAAACCCGGTTATATAGGAAAAATTGCAGTTTATGATGATAGAGGGCGCGAAGAATTCATTCTCGTTGAAAATCAACTATATGGTATCAATGGCATTATTAAATGGGATGGCACTCTTAATAATAATGTCATAGCACCGATGGGCATCTACATTTTGCAATATGAATTCTTTCACCCAGATGGAGATATTAAGTCTGGAAAAAAGGTATGCGTATTGGCTCAACAACTGAATTAACAGCTTATCCTTTAAATTTTCTAATGTTTTATCTTAAGAATGGCAGACTTGCATTAACTTTAAGCAGATTAATGAGAAGCATTGCAATTTGAATCGTATCCTAAATCATAAGATCACACGTATTTTTACAGGTGTTGTCATTGCCTTGGCTGTCTTGTTGATGATATATCCACCAGATATAAAGTTCTTTCAACAAACGGCCGAGTTTGCCCCACAAGTGATGTTTGGCTTACTCATTCTCAGTCTCCTCTTTTTAGCTCTTAATCAAACACGATTAATGTTTATCGGATTGGTAGCGGCTGCTTTTTTAGCATTTTATTTAAAAATGGCCTCTAATGCCAACTACATTTACCCAAGCTCTTCTGTGTTACCTAAGATCTCAGTAGCGAATTTTAATTTGAGTCAGCTCAATAGAGAAACAGCAGATATAAACAATTTATTTAGAGATTTGGATGTAGACTTAATTGCTTTTCAAGAATACACACCCATGTGGGATAAAATAATCTCCCAACAATTATATCGTAAGTTTCCTTATGTACATAAAATGATCAAAGCCGATCCATTTGGCATGGCCATATATTCTAAAAAGCCATTTAAAGACAGGCATACTTTTTACTACGATAAAATCCCAAACATCAATCTACTTATTGAAAATGAAATGGAAGACATCAATATTATTTGTTGTTACATTCCCACAGTATATCCCAAAACCAATATGAATAATACTGAACACCTTAAAATTCTCAGTGAATATATATCCACTTTAGACAAACCTGTTATTACTATGGGTGATTTTCACATGAATTATTGGCTACAGAAATTAGTTGATTTCACTAATGAATCTTCATTAGAAAATAGTCGGAGAAGCAGCACCATTATGCGTCGAAAAATCCATGATCATATTTTCTATTCGGACTTATTGGAGTGCACTCAATTTGAAGAGATTCAAGATGATGCTCAAAATCATATTGGCATTATTGGCTACTATCAATTAATATCTAATCTTTCTACTCAGAATAAAACTTCTTTAGGATCCCTCAATAACTTTTAGAAGATGGCATTTGAAACGGTGATCAAAAAATTTGATGCGTTAACCTTACTTGAATTATACTCTATACTACAATTGCGTCAAGAAGTTTTTATTGTCGAACAAGATTGTCCTTACCTTGATGCCGACGATAAAGATCAAGCTGCCTATCATGCTTTTATAAAAGATGAGCAAGGTCTTCTTGTCGCATACACAAGAATAATACAACCGGGTATCAGTTATGAAAAATACAGTTCAATAGGTCGCGTGGTTACTTCGCAAAAAGCAAGAGGTGCAAAATTAGGTTTGAAAATAATGCAAGATTCCATAGATTATACAAAAGCACTATTTCCCCAATCGAATATAAAAATTTCTGCGCAAGTCTATGCTTTAGATTTCTACAGATACTTTGGCTTTAAAGATATAGGTGATGCGTATTTAGAAGACAACATTCCACACAAGGCCATGGTATTGAAAATTTACTAAGCCGCATATAAATTATAAATTTTTCTCATTTCTTAATTTTGATTCTTAATGCATAACAACCCACTCCCACTTCACCTTTTCCTATTCTTCATTTATAATTCTTAATTTCATCTCCCATTCTTAGTTTTTAATCATAACAGTGTCCAATAACTACAAGCCACTTCCCAAAGAATTCTACCTTTCCAATGATGTTTGTCAATTGGCACAACTGCTATTAGGAAAGTACCTTATATCCAAAATCGACAAGAAACTATGTGTTACTAAAATTGTAGAAACTGAAGCATATAAGGCACCAGAAGATAAGGGCAGCCATGCGTACAACAATAAAATTACAGCACGAACCAATACAATGTTTGCCGAAGGAGGCAGAAGCTACGTTTATTTATGCTATGGAATTCATAATATGTTTAATGTTGTTACTGGTCCGACAGGTACAGCTCATGCTATTCTAGTGCGAGCAGTGGAACCAATATTTGGGATTAAATTTATAGCAGAAAGAAGGAATATAAAGGATATTAAAAACCTTACCAATGGTCCAGGTAAAGTTTGCCATGCACTAGGTATAACGCGAGAAGATAACAACAAGCAATTATACCTAGATAATAAGAAAATATACCTTGCGGATAATAATCCCCTAAACACTAAAGACATCTATAAAGGCCCAAGAGTTGGCATTGCATATGCAGAAGAATGTGCTAATTGGCCTTTCCGGTTTTACATAAAAGATAATCCATGGGTAAGCCATCCAAAAATTGTCAAATACTAATCACCGCATTATATCTTTGGTGCCAATGAGATTACAAACCATTAAGACTTATAATTTCATGCAGTGCTTTTGTCTCCATCGTATCTCCATTTAACCTTACTTTACAAAAGTTTTATTCTCTGTCATTGATGCCTTAATCTACCGAAGTACATCTTAAATTGAAGTCAAAATGATTGCCACATAGTGTGATTTTATAAAAAGATGCGGCTTTTAATAGTAACTTTTAGGACTAACAGAGCTATTATATTAATATTTTCAGGACTTTTGTCAGCGACGGATGAATTTTTAACCCATTTCAGATATTTCAAGAAATTGTTAATTGTCTAATTATTAAAACCAATCTCTGTTCTAAAAGCGTTGTGCATGTATAAATTGAGAGCTTCATTAATATATATTATCCTATTCACAAGCATTTGTCTGCAAGGTCAGAGACTCATCTATGACGATTATGTGTACATGGACTATCTCAAAAGTGTGAAATTATCTCACGCAGGTATTCAAGCTTCATTGCCCATAATAGATTTACAATCGAGATTTAGTGGACAATTGCTACTCAGCTTTGACGATATAGAAGGTGGCTTTAAAGAAATGACTTATAGAATCATCCATTGTGACAAAGATTGGTATCCCTCAGATCTGGATGAAATTGAATATTTAGATGGATTCAATGGCGAGGAAATCAACGAATACGCTTATTCAATCAATGGATATTCCGACTACACTCATTATGAATTGTCCTTGCCTAATGATGATGTGCGATGGACCATTAGCGGCAATTATCTTTTGGTCATTTATGATCAAGATTTGGATGTACCTATTTTAACTAGAAGATTTAGGGTAGCAGAAAATCAAGTTTCAATTATTGCCCAGGTAACCAGACCTAGAAAGGTGCAAGACTCAAAAACACACCAAGATTTAAATCTTATCATCAATCATAAAGATTTTAGGATTAATCAGCCGCGTGAAGAACTCTATGTTTCAATTTTCCAAAATGGCAATCCCAATTCCGCTATTCACAATTTATATGGCACTTACGAAAGAGGCGACCAACTTCATTTTGACCAAATCGGTATGATAAGCTTTCCAGCATTAAAAGAATTTCGAAGCTTTGATATCAGACCCATTAGCTATACATCAGAATTTGTAAATTCAATTGATCAGGGCGAAGAGGAAACTTTAGTTTTATTAGACCCTTGTGAAAAAAGATCTTCAAGAAATTTTCTGTCACAATTTGATTTAAACGGTTACTTCATTATCGATAATTTCGATAGCCGATCTGAACCAGAAACTTCGTCCGAATACTGCAAAGTAATTTTCAATTTAAAGTCTGAAACCGCCTTTGAAAAAGACATTTATATCATTGGTGAATTTTCTGACTGGCAAGCCAATGAAGAATACAAACTTGAATTTGACAATGAAAGAAAAATATACTTAGGAGAAGCCTATTTCAAACAAGGCTACTACGACTATATGTTTGCTATGAAAAGAGACGATGGCTTTCTTGATATAGATTTAATTGAAGGCAGTTTCAATGAAACTGAAAACGACTATCAAATTCTTGTATATTATCGAGAGTATGGTGCAAGATTTGACAGGCTGGTTGGTGTTACTACTGTAAATTCAAATCCTAATAAGTAGATTTATAGTGAAAGTGATACGTGATAAATAATAAATTGCAATTGGATTGATTGTAGCTGAGCTACTATATAAAACGACGATAAAATTTAGAAAAGATCAGATTAAAAATAAATTATTAAATAATATACCAAGCACACAAATGTCAACTAAAAAAGAAATATTCAAAAAATTAAGAATTCTTATCACTCAAAAATTTAAAGACCCAAAAGAAGCTTTTGATTTTTTTGATAAAAACAGTGACGGCTACTTAAGCAAGAAAGAACTAAAAAAACTTGTAAAAGAATCGAAAGTTAATGGTTTCTTATCTGGCATTGTGGCGAGCAAAATGATCGAAGGCTTAGATCAAAATAAAGACAAAAAATTCAACTGGCAGGAATTTAAAAAAGCAGTTGATGATCTTGTGGCGCAAGGTGTGAAGGAATCGGCGTAGGCGGCATTGCCCCTGCACACAATTTTAAATTATAATATATTTTAAGATATTGGCGACAATATACTTTGTCGCCAATCCAGCTGCATCAAACTTTCGCGCTTGAAACAATGAGTTATAAGATATAAATTAATTTAAAAATGTTTGCAATCTTACACTTGGGCTCGGCACATCAACGTTGGTCCTTGTAGTTATGAACTCTCAATTAAGTTAACGAAAGCTAAGCGTAGCCTTCGTCTATGCTTTCAACACCTTCCATCCTGCAACTTCTCCTACGCATGCATCAATCAATTTCAACCTGTATCCCACTTTGCTTCTTCCCTTTACCAATTTTGTAATTTGCACCAATCATAAAAAACCTGCCAATGGTATTGTAAGCCTCCTCCTGGATTGTAGTTCCAGTACCAAATCTTTCGTAGCCTACATTTTGATCAAGTATATCATTAGCCATAATACTGAACTCCAATTTGTCATTAAATACCAATTTACTTAATGAAGCATTCCAAAGCAGCATATCAGGAGGATTAACAAAACCTTCAGTTGAATAATTATTGTAACTGATTCCTGTCTTAAATGTAATTCCTTTTGGCAAGTAGAATTCTGAATCAACAAAATAATCGATACTATAAAAAACTTGATTAAAACTAGGGTCAATTTCATAAGAGCGTGTACTTCTATCAACTGTGACTCCCGTTTCTACAAACACATGATCCGTCTCTCGATTGCTAAATGAAAAACTAAAATTCAAATTGCTATCATCAATCACAGATTTATTTGCATTGAGAAAAGAATTATAATTCGACATACTAAACCTTGCTCGAATACGATACTTTAATTTCAAAGGTCTGAATGGCCTCGAAAAACTGAAATAGGAATTTAAATTTAAAAACCGATCTGAGTTAATCGGAGTGACAGTATTAAATAGGTTTTGATCAACTTTTGTTTTATAAACAATCTGACTTTCAGAATATCTGACATTAAGATTTATAAACAAATTTGTGAAATTAAAATTGTCAAATAGATTATAATTAAATCCTAAATTATGTGAATACTCTGGATCAAGTAATGGATTTCCAATAAACTTCGTATTAGGGTTTGCATTATCTGGAATCGGAAGCAATTGCTCCAATCTAGGCGGCAAAACATTTGTACGATAATTTAAACGCATACTCTTACCGCTTTTAAATTTAAAGTCAAGAGATACCGATGGTAAAAAATGACTGTAAGATCTTTCAATGTTCTCTTCACTGTTTACAATACCTAACAATGAACTAAACTGCATATTCAATCCTAAATTAGTTTTTAATTTTTTCTTATTTCGCCGCAAACTCAAACCCGTATTGTGGTACTGAATTTCTTTAAAATACTCTGAACTCAAACCGCTATTTAAAACTTGAGACCCATTTTGTAAATCATAAAATTGCCTATTGGGTTTTTCTTTGTTGTTTTCATAAGCATAGCTAAATCCCAAAAATGTTTTTTTACCCAATGGCTCTGTATAAGTAGAATTTAATCCAAATTGTTCTACATCATTATTATAATCTTGATTTTGATGAATACTGACGCTTTGTGTATTTAAATTATTTGTGTTGCGTACTACATCATTAATGTTGTTCTCATTTCTCTTAAACTCAATATTAGAAATAATGTTCCTTCCTTTTTTTGCAAATTTTCTTTTAATCAACAATCGGGAATCAAAACCAAATGACTTTGAATTAGAAACATTATCAAAAGAGGTCATACCTATAGGTTGAGCATCAAGAACATACTGAGCTACTGACATTTTATTGAAGTCTTGATTCTCCCATTTGAAATTATTATAAAACACAAATTCAGTTAGAGGATTTAACTTAAAAGTAAGCTTAGAGTTTACTGTGTTATTAAATGCTGATGAAGTATTATCTAATTCGCTTTCAGAATTATATTGCAACCCCTCTGCAAGATTCTTTTGATTAGTCGTTTTATCAAGTACATTACTTATTCTATTTAAAATGTAATGCGTATTCAATTTCAATTCTTTATTGAAGTCGTAATTGAAATTTGTCCCAAAAGAAGTAGACGTATTAAATCCTTGATTATCAAAAGCAGAATCGCGACTTAAAACGCCTCCATTTGACATAAATGCCCCAATCCCTCCCATAAAAGAAATCATATCATTTGTAGAAAAAGTTGGTTCATTAACATTGTTTCGTGCAGCAATAAAAGAAGCTTGCATTTTTGGACTAAATCTGGAATAGTTTAGTCGCCCATCATAAAAGCCATCATTACCTTTAGCTATATCAACATTTCCAAATCCTCCATTCTTATGATCTTCCTTTAATTTTAGGTTTATTGTTCTCTCTTCGTTGCCATCATCTATTCCAGTGAATTCTGCTATCTCAGATTTTTTATCAAACACCTCAACTTTATCTACTGCTTCTGCTTGTAAGTTTTTTGTTGCCATAGTAGGATCATCTCCAAAGAACTCTTTACCGTCGACTAGAACTTTCTCTATATCTTCGCCTTGTGCTTTAATATTTCCATTTCTTTCTACTTCTATTCCAGGTAGTTTCTTTAGAAGATCTTCGACAGTGGCATTGGGTTTAGTTTTAAAGGCATTAGCATTATAACTAATAGTGTCTCCATGAACTCCCATTGGGATGCGTTCGGCTTTGACTTCAACTTCTTGTAAGACTTCAGTAGATTCTTCTAAGTCAATAGTTTTAATCACTAAATCCTCATCGTTCCAATCATTTCCAATATTTTCTAAATAATCCTTGTACCCGATATATGTAATTTGTAAAAGGTATTCATCCTTGACGACATCATTAAAGACAAATTTTCCATCATCATTAGTAATACAAAAATCTAACATGGTTGTATCGACCAAATCCAATAGAACAACTGTACCTCCTATTAGCGGCTGACTTTGCTTATCATTAACAAACCCAGTTATTTTATTTTGAGCATGCAATTGTCCAAACAATAGAAACAAAATCACTACAAAGATATATTTCATGATTTAAATTTTGAGTGATAAGAATTACCTGTGACTAGATCGACCTCTACTAAACCGTTCTACCATTTCTGCTTCCTTTTCCTTTCTAATTATATCAAATTCTATCTCAGTTACTTTTTTCCCTTCATCAGGAATCTCAATTGCTTCTTCATCTAATGCCATAAGTTCTACCTTGGATGCTTTGATTTCTAATTCACCATCATTTTGAGAAATCATCAGAATTGCTCCAGGCAAACCAAAATATCCAGCGGGACCAATTTGCGCTGGAATTTGAGTTGTAAACCATGCCACAACAAACAAGCTATCATTCTCAAGCGTTGCTTTCTGACATTCGTAATCTAAGTACTTGATCTTTTCATTTGTCAACTTCCATTTACTACGTTGGATAGGATATTCTACAACAAACGATTTTCCGAAAAGACCACGTTGGTGCACTTGATGTTTCTCTTTATGATTGATGTATAAAATATCTTCTGTATCATCTGTCATAATGACTATTTTAATGTTACCATCATCAGACTCCATCTCAGTGTCGTCAAGAGATTCACCCTTTTTATTTTTATAAAGCGATTCCGCAGAATTAAAATATAATTGCTTTTTTAAGTCTTGAGATTTTGGAATCATATCCAACATAGAATCATCTAAGCCTTCAATTTGGATATCCATCTTTATGGTTTCTGTATAACTGATCTTTCCCTCTAACTGTCCAAACAAATTTGACATGCAAATCAAAGCGAAAGTAACAAGTGTGATTTTTTTCATGATGTATTAATTTTTATAATTCAAATATATTCTCCTAATGTGGCTAAGTAGGTTAATCAAACTAGATGTTAGGTTAATTAAGGTTAAAGGATAGTGCAGCTAGTAGATTAATAGTATATTTTTATCTTATGAATAGGATGAAAAGCTTTAAATATCTATTGCCATTTCTTCTAAGTCAATCCCTGTTGATATGTTTTCTAGGGTATTTTCTGTTCCAGGAATATCAGGATGAAAAAGCTAAAATATTGGCAGAAGATAAGTTTGAATTCATTACTCAAGTAGGAATGGACTTGGAAAAAGAACCCGTAAAATGGGTGAAAGACTCAACTTCTAATTCAGGTTACAGACTAGTGGTGATAGAACCAGAAAACGATGTAGTATTTATTGAAGTGGATGCCACTGAACGCTTTAGAAGTGTCTTGACTACTATAGTGTCAAGAGACAAAGACACCCTCAGTCATAATCATTTTGGACTTCCCTATTATTTAAAAAATTCTAACTCTTTAGATTCAAATATTAAACATAATAACTTTCCAGCCATATTTGAACCGAATGGTGAAATCTCTAATTTCAGTATTACTATAGATTCTTTTGAAGGAACACCGAAAACAATATTAGAATTAGTTAACAATTTTGATGGTAAAGAAAATGTAAAGTTGTCCAAAGCCCATATCTTAAAACAAATGACACCTCAGATTTTGTTATCTGTACTTTTACTTCTACTTACTTTATTAACACATTATATACTTAGAGCTAGATTGAGAGAAGAGAAAAAACTATCATCTTTACGCAATGACTTCATGTCAAATATGTCCCACGAATTGAAAACGCCTGTAAGTACAATCAGTGTTGCACTTGAAGCTTTGAGCAACTTTGATGCAGCAGATAACAAAAAAATGAGAGAAGAGTATATTGATATATCAAAACATGAAATCAATAGATTGGGCTTATTGGTTGACAAAGCTTTAAACATTAGTCTTTTCGAGCAAGGTAAGTTTATTCACAACAAACAAAAAGTTGAGTTGGATTTTGAAATTCAATCCATTTTAAAAATACTGAAAGTACAACTAGACAATAGTAATGTTACTTTGGATTATTCAAAAAAGGGAGATTCATTTTGGGTACACGCAGATAAAACGCATTTGACAAATGTTATTCATAACTTAATAGAAAATGCGCTCAAGTATTCTACTCAAAATCCTGAGATTAATATAGCTCTCCAAGATAATGGACAATCAATTGTCATGAGCATTGATGACAATGGAATTGGAATCCCTTCTCAATTTCATGACAAAATTTTTGATAAATTCTTTAGAGTGCCTCAAGGAAATAAACACAATACTAAAGGCCATGGTCTAGGCTTAAGTTATGTCAAGGAAGTTATTGAAAAACATGGTGGCACCATCAAGCTTAAAAGTGGTGAAGGTGTAGGTTCAAGTTTTATAATTTCACTTCCAAAATTGAAAAACACATAATGGCTAAAATTCTATATCTAGAAGACGAACATTATCTTGGGAGAATAGTGAAGGAAAGTTTAAGTAGTCGAGGATATGAAATCAGATTGATAACTGATGGTGCTAACCTTATGAGACATTACAATGATTTCAAGCCTGACATTTGCGTGTTGGATGTGATGGTTCCAAATATTGATGGTTTCTCATTAGGTATAGAAATAAGAAAAAAAAATCCAATTATTCCAATTATATTTTTGACAGCAAAGAACCAAACAGAAGACGTATTGGAGGGCTTTAAATCCGGGGGCAATGATTATTTGAAAAAGCCCTTTAGCATGGAAGAACTCATTGTACGTATTGACAATCTTTTAAAGTTGAGCTCTAAACAAAATTCCGACAAGGTAACGCGCTATCAAATAGCTAAATACATTTTTAACTATGATAAATTTGAACTGCTTTTTGAAGGCGAAAAAATAAGCTTATCTCATCGCGAAAATGAATTATTAAAGTTGCTTGCTGAAAATAAAAATCAGAAAATTGATCGAACTAAAATTTTGAAACATATTTGGAATGATGACTCTTTGTATAATTCTAGAAATTTAGATGTCTACATAAGAAAGTTACGCATCTATTTCGAAAGAGATCCCCGAATACAGTTAATTACATTGAGAGGTATAGGTTATCATTTTTCCATTGACGAAAATTAAAATAAATAGATGGTCAAAAGCTCAAAGTCAAACCCAATCCACTCCTCGAATTCGTCACAGATAATTTCCAATCTTGAGCAGATTCATGAAAACCAAATGTATCATCTTCGCCGTTGAATATACTTATCGCTTTTCTCTTACGATTCACACTCCATACTCCTTGCGTAATTGCCACAGTTAGCATACCCGGCGCCACAATAAAAAACATAATGTCAGCTGCAAATTGTCCCCAATCAGGACACCACCAAGCTTCACTCCCGCAATCATTACGATCTGCATATCTAGATTGAATCATCAATCCCGCTATTACACTTGTGCCGCTCGCTGCACTAAAAATTCCAGCATTTCGGCGATACTTTTTCGCCTTTCTAAAAAAAACATAAGAATTCGGATTAGTCTTAAAGATCTCTTCTAGTTCAGAATATTTATACACTTTATTTTGATAAATAAATTTTTCATTCTGATACGTTTGATAGTAGTTAGCCTCTACTTTTTCCAACTTTTGAGATGACAGAAATGAAATGCAATTAAAAAGAAAAAACAATGAAAGAATTAAGTTCCTAATAATCATAATTTATAGATTCAAATTAACAAAGAAAGATTTTAAAAAATTACTCAGTTTATAATGATTAAATATTAAGTTAAAGGAAACTGTGTTCCACACTTTATTTAAATAACTAAAATTTTACAGTTAGTCCAACACCACTTTGCGTACTTCCAATTTTCAAATCCCAATTTGTGCGAGTATTATGATAACCTATATGCATAGAGTCATTAAATAGTAAAATAGACTTTTTTTTCCTTTTATTACTAACAGCTTTTGTTATCAAAGCTGCTGATCCGATTTGAGGAACAACAAAAATCCAAGCCAGTATACCAATAGTTTGTCCTGTAGAAATACAAAATAAGTCACAATACATATCATCATCTACAGGATCTACTAAAGGTGCAATTGTTCCAACCACCATAGCACCAATAGTGATCTTTCCTAAAATTTTAGCTGCCTTAGCATATTTTTGTCCTTCATTAAATTTTATATATGCTTCATTGTGGCTTTCCATGATGGGACCTAATTCAGAGAATTGATAAACTTCACTTTCAAAACTGTAGCTTTTAGATTCAAATTTAATAGGTGATTTTTTTTGAGCAGATAAACTCACTCCAATTAAAAGAAAAGTTAATATAAAAATTAGTTTGAAGTAATTCATGAATTTCATTTTCCTCAATCTATGAATAAGGCCAGAGTTTGAAGTCTCAATCTGAAATATTGATACTATTTATTAAAGACTTGATACTTAAATTCCTATTCAATTATTGAATTTGATTCGTCGAGGCTTAAGAAACAAAATGTATATTTAATTTATAATTTAGAATAATGGAAGAAAGAGTAAAAATTGAAATTGATAAAAACATCGCAACTGTTACTTTAAACAGGCCGGACAAGCTCAATGCTTTAGATGATAAAATGTTTGAAGCTATTATCGAAGCAGGCATACAACTTGAAGCAGATCCTTCATTGCGTGCAGTAGTTCTACATGGAGCAGGTAGAGCATTTTGTGCTGGGATAGACTTATCTAATTTTTCCTTTGATGGAGCTGCATCTCTTAACAATCAAGATATAAATAAACGCACACATGGCATTGCTAATAAATGGCAGAAGGCAGCTTGGTTATGGAGAGAATTACCTATACCAGTTATCGCAGCTATTCACGGCGTTTCTTATGGTGGTGGCTTACAAATCATGATGGGTGCGGACATAAGGTATATCGCAGCAGATACCAAATTGAGCATCATGGAAACAAGATGGGGAATCATTCCTGATATGTCAGGAACGCAGCTTATACGACACAATGTGAGAGACGACATTATCAGAGAGTTAACTTATACACACAAAGTGTTTTCTGGTAGTCAAGCTGTTGAATATGGATTTGCAACCCATATCTCTGAGAACCCTCTAGAAGACGCAACAGTACTCGCCAAAGAAATTGCTTCTAAAAGTCCAAGTGCCATTGTAAAGTCAAAAGAATTATTAAATAAAGCTCCTTATCTAAATCCTGAAGATGGACTACTGCTTGAATCAAAAGTGCAAGATGAAATAATTGGCAAACACAATCAAGTAGAAGCCGTTTTCTCCAATCTTCAAAAAAGAGAAGCCAACTTTAAAAACTTTAGATAACAAAAGACGTTAAGCTGAAAGAGCTAATTATTATTTTCACATATTTGTAGCACAAATTTACATTTTGAAAGAAGCATATATCATTGATGGTTTAAGAACCGCATTTGGAAAATTTCGAGGAACACTTTCTACAACTCGAACTGATGACTTGTTAGCACATGTCCTCAAAAATTTGGTAGAGAAGAATAGCAAAATCCCCAAAGAAGCTTACGACGATGCTATTATGGGTTGTGCTAATCAAGCGGGAGAAGACAATAGGAATATTGCAAGAATGAGTTTATTATTAGCAGGATTGCCTTGGTCTATTCCAGGCGAAACAATTAATCGCCTATGCTCCTCAGGAATGTCTGCGATTGTTCATGCTAATCGTGCTATCAAAGCTGGAGATGGTGACATATTTTTAAGTGGCGGTGTTGAGCACATGACAAGAGGACCTTTAGTACTTTCAAAATCGGCAAAACCTTTTGGCGGAGACATGAAAACATACGACAGTAGTTTCGGCTGGCGATTCGTTAACCCAAAAATGGAAAAATTATATGGCACAGAAGCTATGGGAAATACTGCAGAAAATCTTGCAGAAAAATTTAATATTAACAGAGCAGATCAAGATGCTTTTGCATTATGGTCCCAACAAAAAGCTTCGGCCGCACAAAAAAGCGGAAGACTAGCCAAAGAAATCATTCCAATCGAAATACCTAGAAGAAAACAAGAACCACTTGTCTTTGATCAAGATGAATTTATCAGACACGATAGCACTCTAGAAGCATTGGCAAAACTGAGGACTGTCTTTAAAGAAGGTGGTACTGTTACTGCAGGTAACGCCAGTGGATTAAATGATGGTGCAGCAGCTGTCATCGTCGCGTCAGAAGATGCTGTCAAACAATACAATTTAAAACCGCTTGCGCGAATAGTAAGCTCAGCCGTTGTTGGCGTAGAGCCACGAATTATGGGTATAGGTCCAGTAAAAGCCTCAGAGAAAGCTTTGTTAAAGGCAGGCTTAACCTTAGATGATATTGGTGTGATAGAACTCAATGAAGCATTCTCTGCGCAAAGTCTAGCTTGCACAAGAGCACTAGGATTAGCTGACAATGATCCGCGTATAAATCCTAACGGCGGTGCTATTGCTATAGGTCACCCATTGGGCGTTTCTGGCACACGGATTACTCACAGCCTAGCATTAGAATTACATGAGCAAGACAAACAATATGGATTAGCTACTATGTGCATTGGTGTAGGTCAAGGTTATGCGATTATCATCGAAAATGTATAATTTACCCAAAAAGCTAGAACATCTAATTGTTGTTATCGCAAGGTTGAATTTTAGCGTGAAAGGTAGTTCCCAAAACAACTTCAAAACCATCAAGCAAATCAATATCTGTTCCTGCTGTAAATAGAATGTAATTACCATTATTTACTAGGGCATCAGATTCAATATTTACTTCGGCGCGACTAGTGTCTTGAGTGATATCAGGAATCTCTAAATAATCGCCATCACATGGGGGAGGTGGGCCGCAGCCTTCATCAACTACACCATCACAATTGTTATCCAGTCCATCACAGAATTCTACATTTCCCGGAAAATTGTTCCCGTCACTATCATCGCAGTCCGTATTGTCAGTTACATATCCTCCAGGTTGACTACATGCCATGATCGAAACATTTGGATCACCAAAATTATCCATATCAGTATCTGCATAATATGTCTGTAGTAATCCTTCATCTACAATACCATCACAATTATTATCCAGACCGTCACAGACTTCAGTATTTCCTGGAAAATTATTAGGATCGCTGTCATCACAATCCAAATCATTTGTAACATAATTATTAGGAGGCATACATGTGAAAATTGCAAAATTCATATCACCAAATCCATCTCCATCATTATCTAAATAGTAAGCCATTCCTAAAGCTTCATCAATATTTCCATCACAATTGTTATCAAAACCATCACAAACTTCAATATTCCCAGGAAAGTTATTAGGATCATTATCATCACAATCTGTATTATCTAATGTATAACCAGAAGGTTGAACACAAGCTTGTATTGACACATTTGCATCACCAAATTCATCACCATCACTATCTGCATAAAATGTAGAATTAGCACAACACTCATTTATGTATGCGCTGCCTTGATCAGTAAATGCTTCATCGTCTCTCTCTGCTCCAATGACCACCCTATCTCCAGACACACCTACATCTTCTCCAAATACATCAACTGGCTGAGAATCAGAGCCGACTATTTTTTCTTCTTGCCATACAGCACCATCCCATTCAAACAAATAAGCACTTCCAGAATTTGATCCATTATCATCATCATAAATAGCACCAGCAATAATCTTAGTACCATCATATGCTACAGAATAACCAAACAAATCTAATGATGCTGCATCTGATGAAAATATCTTAGACTCATTCCAATTACTCCCATCATATCCAAATAAATAAACAGCACCAAAATCAGTTCCATTTTCATCGTCATAAGGCGCACCCACAACGAGCGTATCTCCTACTAAGTCCAAATCACTTCCCATCGACCCACCACTTGCATTGAGAATTGTTTCATTCCAGTTGCTACCATTAAGTTCATATACATAAACTTTATTATTCCCAGTGATGGCCACCCTATCACCATCGATTTCTGCACGCCAACCATAAAAATGATTATTAGAACCGTCAGATGCTATTAATTTGTCTGTTTCAATCCAGTTTGTACCATCGTAATCAAATATATAAGCACTGCCAGAATATTGTCCATTATCTTGATCATAGACTGCACCAACAACTATTCGATTTCCACTTAATGCTACAGCTGAACCAAACTTATCTCCAGAAACACCATCGCTTGCAACTAAAATCGTTTCATCCCAAGTTGATCCATTCCAATCATAAACGTAGACATTTCCAGGACCATGATCTTGAGCTCCTACCACAAATCTATCTCCCTCTAAATCTATAGAAATACTATAGTTATCATTACTATTTCCATTTGATGCTGTGATAATCGTTTCATTCCAATTAGCCCCATCCCAATCATAAACATACACTGCCCCAGTATCATTATTGCCTTTTAGAGCACCAACGATAATCCTATCCTGATCAATCGACACTTCTACTCCGAAAAAATCACTTTGATTTGCATTAGAAGGGATAAGCTTAAATGTCTCATTACAGGCTTGCGCGAAAAGTGCACTTTGAAACAAAAACAAAAAACAGAATGGAATTAGTTTTATCATGATAGTCTTTAATGCATTAAAAAATTAATTAAACTAGCATAATGAATAATGGAATTTGTTCATGCGTAGTTAACAATCTTCAAGCTAGTCATTTATTTTAAAAATTACAAGTAATTATAAAATTGAATTTGATACTATAATTATCATATCATTGACTTAACTTAAGGCAATTGCGACAAAGAGTTTTGTATATTAGTGACTAAGCTGTTTTAAATAATTTAATTCCTGCTTTTGACTTAGGCATCATTTCTGCCTTCTCAAGGAAGCACATCCCCTTTTACCCCTACCCATTAGAAGTGATTTTGGGGTTTTCATCCAATAAAGTACCGTTCATTTTTCATTTATACAATTGAAAATAAAACCTTTGGTAGGTTTGATTATTTCTGCATGTTGAATTCACAATGATCTTTCATGTGCAATCAAACGTCTGTTATTCATTCATAAACATAATCAAAGAAAATCCTATGACACGTTACTTACTTCTATTGGCTTTTGGTCTTTCAACATTATCCATAACTGCACAAGTAAATATTTGGGGACTACCCACTTCAGTTGATGACTTAACTAATCCTCCTGATCCATCTGCAATGTTTCATGTTTCTAGTACTGACAAAGGTATGCTTGTTCCCAGAATGACAACAACGCAAATGATGGCCATATCTTCTCCTGCTAACGCTTTACTAGTATACAACACAACTTTCAATTCTTTCTATTATTTTGATGGAAGCAGTTGGAAAAACTTAAGCGCTCCCACGACTCTTCAAGATGACGACTCAGATACCAGCATAAACACAGACGATGGCTCTGATAATGATGAAATAATATATAAAATTAAAAACACAGAAGTCTTAAAATTAGACTATAACCTTAGCTCTCAATCATTTGGCATTAGACCTGCTTCTTTAGATGGGAATACTTTCCTGGGTAATAAAGCAGGTATTGCAAACATTTCTAATGCTGGGCTTAGTCAAGGTATAAGGAATACTTTCATAGGCTCATTTGCGGGCGAAAGCAATACAGATGGTTGGTCAAACACTTTAGTTGGAACTTGGGCAGGTTCAGAAATAACAACAGGTTCTTACAATCATATTTTTGGCGTAGTTGCAGGTATCAAATTAAGTACAGGTGATTTTAATTGTATAGTTGGTGGTGGTCATGATCTTGAAACTGGAAACAAAAATACTTACTTTGGGCATGCTGCAGGCTACAGCAATGTCTCTGGAGATAATAATGTATTTCTTGGATACCAAGCCGGATATAGTGAGCTTGGAAGTTCAAAACTATATATAGATTATTCTAACACTTCATCTCCACTAATATATGGAGATTTTGCAACAGACGAATTAAGAATCAACGGAAGCTTACAAGTGAACGATCCCGCAACAACTGGATATCCTTTCCCGATGACTGATGGTACTGCTAATCAAATTTTAGAAACTGATGGGAGTGGTACTCTATCTTGGGTAAATAATTCTTCTTCATCTGGAATAGATCATTACAATATTCCTTATACGGAATTTTATTGCACAACAGGCGCAGGAGTGTATAAGCCCTTAACACCCATGCCTCCATATTCTACGGTATTTGCAACTATAGCTAATCCTGACCCAACAATAGAAAATGCGTTAACCGCACCTTTAAGGCTTAAGGACGGGGCTACCATAAATGAAATCGCATTTGACTTCATAGATAATGATGCCGCCGAAGATTTGACTTTTGGAATCATCAGTCAGGATTTAAGTACTGGAACGATTAGTATTTTAGGTTCAACAGATTCTGGGCCTCCTTCAACCTCATTACAGACATTGACGATTATGGGAACATCCTTATCTTCAAATATTATTGACAATAACAACAAAGCATACTTTATATATTGTGTTCCAACCAATGATCCTTTTGGTGGTTGGACAGCCTTTCAGATTGGAATATCATCTGTAAGTATTGAATATCAATAAAATACAAAAGAAATATTTATCTGATTGACTTCAACTTATGAAAAAAGGGGTTGGAGTTTTCTTGTGTCGCGGTTATATAGTCAAAGTGTGTTAAATCTTAAAAACTTACATTTTAAAATACAAATTGTCTTTTCTACTTATTGACCACTTTTTATTTGCAAGCTGACGCTACTCTTGAAATCTGTTTTTATTAATTAGATTTTGTTATAATGTCTTATATCTTAATTGATTACAATTGATACTTTAATCCAATATTAAAGATTCAAGCAGAAACCCATAAGAAAACTTAATATTGACTTTAGTGCGTTTTAACGACTAATGTCATCCAATTTTAAATAGTTTCAGTATTAAACCCAACCATTAAAAACAATTCAAGGTCTTTAAAAGTGAAATTAAGCTTGAATGAATAGTAAGATTTTCTTTTTTTAACTTATTTTGGCTTAATAACAGGATCTCTTAGGAGACAGAGAAACAATGCAGAACTATTCTTACTAAAATATGTACTCTTTGCTTTACTGCGTATCTACCCTTCCTAATTGATTCATTTTTTTTAATAAATGAAATCAGAAATTATGAAAAAAGTCTTTGCACTGCTAACGTTTGCAGTATGTTTTACTTTTTCAATCAACGCACAACGCACAGTTTCCGGAACGATTACGGATACTAACGGTGAGGCATTGATTGGTGCAAACGTAATTGTATCAGGCACCACCATCGGAACTATTACTGACCTAGACGGATCCTTCAATTTTGAAGTACCAGATGATGCCAAAACAGTTGTAGTAAGTTATACTGGGTTTGATTCTCAAACTATTGACATCTCAGAGCAATCAGTTATAAACTTAATCCTAACTGAAGGACAGCTTTTGGATGAGGTGGTGGTCACAGGATATGGTACCTCCAAAAAAAGCGATGTCGTTTCAGCTATCTCAACAGTTGATGGTGATGCTATACAAAATATGGCTATTGCCTCAGTAGATCAATTACTCCAGGGAAAATCCACAGGCGTAGAAGTTACAGCAATTAATGGTAAACCTGGACAAAGAGGATATTTTAGAATTAGAGGACTGACGTCTATAAATGGAAATAATGATCCATTATATATTGTGGATGGTGTTCCCGTTCCAACAACAGTATTCTCAGCAATCAATCCTAATGATATTGAAGATTTTACAATTTTAAAAGATGCAGGCGCTCTTGCAATTTATGGCGCCAGGGCCAGTGCAGGTGTAGTTTTGATTACAACAAAATCTGGAGATTCTAAGAATTCTTTTGTAGAATATACTATACAAAAAGGATCAAAGAGAGCTCTTGATGATGGCTTTACTTTAATGAATGCAGAAGAAAAGTTAGACTATGAAATTGCACTAGGCGTAAGACCAATATTGACTAGTGAAGAAAGAGCAGACATATTGAGATTTGGCACTGACTGGGAAAATGAATTATTAAGAACGGGAGATTTAACTTCACACAATCTTTCATTTTCTGGAGGAAACGAAAAGGGAAACTACTTCTTATCTTTATCTAGATATGATGAAGAAGGCATTTCATTGGGATCAGATTACGATAGAACAACGGGTAAATTTAATGGTAGCTATAAAATTAACGATTGGGTTACCATTACAAATAACTTAAGTATTAGTAATCGTAATGACAATGAATTAAGAGATAGGTACAATGTGCAATCTCCTTTTGTTGGTTTGTATGTTTATAACCCATATGAAACTATTTTTAATTTAGATGAAAATGGAGATCCTCTTTTAGATGAATCAGGGAATCCAGATTGGAATTTTACACACGTTGGGTTTAATATTGTTGAAGCTATCCAAAATAATCCAGAGAAAAACGAATGGAGTGATCTCTATGGCTCAATTGATATAAGGTTAACACCCATAAAGAATTTTTCTTTTACAACTAGAGCAGGATATACATACAATCAGTTTGAAAGAGAATATTGGAATAAGCCAGGTTCAATATTAGATTTCTATGTAGGTGATCCTGACGCACCAGGAACGAAAACAGATGGTGGAAGCGATACTGAAAGAATACTATGGAATAATGTAGCAACATATGATTTTAATATAAATGATAACAGTAGACTTTCATTATTAGCAGGTACTGAATATGTCCAAAATAGATTTGAAAGTTGGTCTGTTAGTAGTAAAGGATTTCCAGTAGGCTTATCTGTGCAGTCAGTAGCATCCGAAGTTACTGGTGGAAATACGACAAGAACAGAATGGGCTATTTTCTCAACATTTGGACAAGTGGCTTACGCATTAAACGATGCGCTTCATGTTGAAGCTTCTGTCAGAAGAGATGGTTCTTCAAGGTTTGGAAAAAACAGTAGGTTTGGAACATTTTGGGGAGTTTCTGCAGGTTACAATTTCGCAAGAACACTTCTTGTAGATAACAATACCTTTGACCAATTAAAATTGAGAGCTTCATATGGTACTTCAGGAAACGAACCTACGGGCCTTTACGACGCCATTGGACAATTAGATTTTGGCAGTTACAATGATCAACCCGCATCCTTACAAGGAAATGTGGCCAACCCTAATCTACAATGGGAAACTCAAAAATCATACTCTATTGGTATTGATTACGGCATTTTAAACAATAGACTTACAGGCTCTTTAGAATTATACAATAAACTGTCTGCTGACTTATTATTTCCAGCGCAATTGTCAAGAACGACTGGTTTTACTTCCAGAACAGAAAACATTGGTGACTTGAGAAACAAAGGGTTTGAGGTCGAATTAAATTACAACCCTATCAGAACAACAGACATTACTGATCTTGACGTGAACATAGGCGTGAGATTTTCTAAAAACAGATCAACGATTGACAAATTAAATACAGATGAAATTAATCCATCCAATGCCTTTGGTTCTTTATTAAAAGCTGGTGAAGTAGCATATGTATGGAATCTCGTTGAATTTGTAGAAATTGATCCCATGACGGGAGATGCAGTTTATTTAGACGCGGAAGGCAGCAGAACAACAGCACCAACAGAATCCGACTCTAGGATAATGTCTGGAAAATCAGCTTTACCGACATACTTTGGTGGTTTTGATTTTCAAATTGGTTATAAAGGATTCTCTGTAAGAACTGACTTTGTATTTAAAGGAGGAAACTATATCTACAACCAAAGAAAAAGAGATTTATTATCTGGACTTGATGGCGCAAGAGACAATCAAATCACAGAAGCATTTACTTACTGGAAACAACCAGGAGACATCACTGATATTCCAAGACCTGAGGTAGAAGTTGAGCCAGCAGATTCTGATCGTTTCTTAGAAAAAGGAGATTATGTAAGATTAAGAAATCTTCAAATTGGTTATGATTTACCTCGATCTATAGTGAGCAAATTAAAAGTTCAAAACATTAATCTCTTTATTGCTGGTACAAACCTTGCAACTTGGAGTAATTTTATTGGGGATCCTGAAGTCGGTGTATTTATAGAAGAATCTGCGAGTAGTGTTGGTGGACAATTACCAGGAGAATATGCAGGTTTTAGTTATCCTAATACAAGATCTTTTACTGGAGGACTTACTGTTAAATTTTAAATCATACAACTTTATTAAAATGAAAAATAAATATCTATATATACTATCCCTGGCCTTTTGTTTAATGGTCTTTAATTCTTGTGAAGATAAATTGGAATTGTTTCCTGAAGATTCAATATCTGTAGATAATGGCTTTAACAACCCAGTAGATTTTGAAAATGCATTAAAAGGACTTTACGAAGGATTTAGAAGAGCAGGGTATTATGGCGAAGGCTCTACTGGACACAATTTCTTGGGTGATATTATTTCTGATAATGTGATCATTAATTCTAATGGAAGAAGATCTGCAGAGACATTTTATGACTGGAGATACGATGAAGATTCCAGTACACAAGCATTTTGGTTATCAGCATATAAAGTCATTCAAAGAGCCAATCTGATTCTTGAAAATATTGATATCCTAGAGGAAGGTGAAGTCAAAAATCTAATCAGAGCAGAAGCATTAGGTGCTAGAGGACTTGTGCATTTTGATCTTGTAAGATTATATAGTGATAGCCCTGCCAATCCTAGTACAAATTCATTAGGTATACCATTTGTAACTTCAACTGATTCTGGTCTTAAACCTGAGCGCAACAGCTTGACCGAAACCTACTCACTCATATTAAATGACCTTAATCAATCTTTAGGTCTATTCGGAGACACAAACGTTCCTTCAACTGGAAGAATAAATAGAAATGCTGTAGCGGCAGCATTAACTAGAACCTATTTATTTATGGGGGACTATGAAAAAGTAGTGGAAAGTGCTGATGAAGTTCAAGGGATGAATGTGACACCTCGCTCGCTCTATCTAGATCTCTGGAAAGATGGTACTGAAGAGGGTGTAATTTGGAAAGTTCTAATAACAACACAAGACAACATCGCACCAGGTGTTGGTTGGCTCCAAGAGTCACCTGATGGGATTCGTTCTGAATATAATGTCGACTATGCTTTTTATCAGGACTTCAAGGATACTGACATAAGAAAAGAAGTTTGGTTTGAAACATCTGAATTTGCGGGTGTACTTTACAACCATATTGTAAAATACAGAAGAAGATTTTCAGGTGATGCAAATTTAGTTGATGCTAAATGCATGAGGTACGAAGAGGTTTTATTAAGTAAGGCAGAAGCTTTAGCAGAAATGGGAGATGACGGTGGTGCACTAGAAATTTTGGACCAAATAAGATCACAAAGATATGATGACTTTAGTGCAGGAAATGAAACTGGTTCAAATCTCAAAAACAAAATCCAGGAAGAAAGGAGATTAGAATTGGCATTTGAAGGGGATAGATTTTTTACTCTAAAAAGAAGAGGAGAAGCTATTCAACGCTCTGATTTTGGAGATAAAGCGGATGGTACAGGAGAAGATGCAGAGTTCAAGTTGTTGCCTGCAGGAGACCATAGGTTCAATATGGCTATAGGAGAAGCCGAAATTGACGCTAATGAATTCATGATGCAAAATAGTGGCTACTAATATTTGATATTATTAAAAAAAAGAAAAGCATCGCAATTTATTTTGAGGTGCTTTTTTTTTTGCTATAAAATGTAGCCTTTTGTTTCATGTAGTGAGCTCGAAGAGGGCAAATTTGAAAACATAAGTGAGTTCCACTGAAGCAATCTTAACCCAGAGAGTTTCATATCTTCAGTAGAGGATGACATTAATATTTCTGGAGAAAATGGAACACAGAATCTTGTCCTAGTCGGTGGTTTGCAACATATTTCAGGATACTTAAATTTCCAATTTAAAGAGCTCTTTAAAAAAAGTGATTTAGTACTTAATAAGATACCCACTAATACTTTTCAAGAAAAATGGCTTGAATCAGGAGGTACATTTTTTCTTTATATTACCGATGAAAATGGCGATAAGGTTCTCGCTGAAAAGATTGAATTGCAATTTCCCATTAATGACAACATTTCTGATACCTCAAATATGAGTGTTTGGATAGGTGAAGGTGAAGTAATATTCAATCCGCAGAATGGTCCAAGTCCATTTCAAATATGGCGAGATGTCACTCCTGTAAATGACACAAATAATGTAACTATAAATCAAGCAACTGAACAATATGTGATGAACACCATTCCATTCACTTGGATTAATTGTGATCATGTATTTGAAACTAATGCAGTGCGTGTCAAGGTCGACAAAAATTAAATCAACAAATCTAACATTAACACATTTTTGTAGTTTTGAAGAATTATAATATCAACGCAGTTTTACGCCTAAACCTGGCTAATGATTTGTATCAAACTTTTCCAATCCCTGTTGGAGAAGAGGCATTCATTGTTTCACTGTCCCACTTGGAGTAAAAGAAGAAATCTATGTTGCAATCGAACCTTCTACCATACAAAAAAACTAATTGTTAGAATTAGAGCTGGAGCAAGTTGACAAGGATGAATGAAATGATGAAAATCTTAGACAAATGATAATAACCGATATCAAATACAAGGCAGATACCTTAATCCTATCATCTTGTCACGAGTGTGGCGCGTTCTGGGATTGTAAAAAGCACCTATTTATACATACAAACTATCGCTCATAACTGAATTGACGTTTTTAAAATCGATGAAATTTAAATATCAATAGGATTAACTCCTTGAGTTTCATCTTGGAAATTGATTCCAGAAATTGCCTAAAATCAAAAATCTTTAAGATCTTACATTTAGAAATGTACGGATTTCATTGACTTAAACAATCTCCATTATCCTGAATTTACTACCGCTTCAACATTAGGTTTATAGAAAATATAATAACTACCTTTGTACTCTTAATTCAAGATTAATTCCCTATAAATTTAATATTCAAATTTTAAGCGCGTTAAAAACGTCATGGAGAAAGAGCAAAAAAAGTCAAAAAAGAAAAGTAAGATTTCAAAAGAAGTCCTTAATATCATTAGGACAACAATGAGAAACAATATTGAATTAACGCACATTGCAGATAACAAAGCCAATGTATTGTTGAGTTTAAATGCATTGATGTTAACTTTTCTACTCCCCATAGTAATTCCTCACTTTGAAACCTTAAAGCAATTTAAACTGGTTATTCCATTTGCAATTATCGTCTTAACATCTACAATTGTAATCTATATTTCAACTTTAGTCTTAAAACCGGGTAAATTTTTTGCTAAACAAAAAGCGATTGAAGAAGGCCGATATATGAGCCCTTTCTTTTTTGGTAATTTTTATAAAATGGATTTATTCAAATACCGAGAATATATTTCAGATGCCGTATCCGATAATGAATTAATAAAAGATCATATCGCAGAAGACTTGCACTATATTGGCACCAGGCTAGGAAGAAAAATGTCTTTGATTAGAATTGCATTTAATATCTTTCTATTTGGAATTATTCTATCAATTGTCCTTTCAACCATTCTCGTTATTTATTTTAGTTCGATATAAACGCTACATCCAAATAAAAATGCCCCGAATAAATATTGTTCGAGGCTTTATACTTTTAATAGTAATCGCTTGATTATTCTATAAGAACTTTACGTGTAATAATTTCATCTACCATTTGAATCTGCAGGAGATATATCCCTTCAATAAGATCGGACACATCTACCCTATTCTCAAAATCATCTAATCTAATATCTTTCCTATTTTGTGACTTGGGTCACCCAAATTTATAATTTACATATTTCCAGTATTTTTTTCTTTGATTTTTTGGGTTTCAAAAATTTGGTTTTTACTTTCTTGGACTCAGGTAGAGTATACTTAATTTGCTGAATGTCGTTTATATCATTGATTGCTGATTCTACAGATGACTCTAATCTTTTGTCCAAGTGTAAACAAGTTCATACAAGCATCATTCGAATAATCCATATATTTTTCTACCATTTCTATACTTCCACAAAAGAATGGTTAGACGCACTTCCTTAATTTGGATTATCTGATGCTGGTGTATCAGAAACATAATCATCTACCTTACAATTCCCATCACCCCAAATGTGTCTTAAATTTAACCAGTGAACTACCTCATGTTTACCTGTACGACCAAGATTAAACGGAGCTGTAGCGGTGCCATTCGTTCCGAAATACCTATAGTTGATAACAACACCGTCTGTACTCGCAGAACCACCTGGGAAATGTGCGAATCCTAAAATACTTCCTTCAATATTACAAACCCATAAGTTTAAATAACTCCCAGTTGGCCAAGCATTTTTTCCTCCAGAAGAATCAAGTTTTACACTATCATTAGTGCCGTGTACACTCATATTTCTAATGGGTCTGCTGATGCCAATGGTCGCATTACCATTTGGATTTTGAGTTGCCAAACAAAATTCTATTTCAGAATCAGCCGCCTGTGACCATTTATTATTAGCATCTGTATTTTGGCGCCTGACGTCTTAATTCAGGACATTATTCTGAGTCTGTACCTGAGATGTACTAATATTCTCAGTGCTTGTACCGTATACAATATGGACAACAATTGGAATAGTTATAGTGCCCGTAACTTTATTATCCGATTTATTGGCTATCTACTTTTGAGTAAAAGATTCAATTCAGTTTATCTCAATTTGACGATTGGGATCTGCGGCTATCTGTCGTTGTCGATATTCCATTGATCCACAATTTCTTTGTCCATGTAATGGACAGATGGTAATTAGACATACCAATAGTGTTAGATACTTTTTCATGGATTAAAGTTTGATGAATTTTATAATAGTCCCCCATTAGAAAATCGACAATGCAAAGCAAAATTCTCCGCTACGGATTAAGGTCTTTAATAACTACAAAGGAAATGAAAATCTGACGTATCAGACAGTGAGTGTAACTAAATGTAAATAAAAAATTTAACTCAAGGTAATACTTAAAAAAAACAATGTGTTAAGCTTATTTTAATATATTCATCCTTGAACCTTTATCTTTGCGACAATTGTTTAAGATATGATGAAATCAATGTGGAATTTAGTTTTGACAATTTTGATCTTATGTGCACTTTGCAGCAGCTCAAATGCCCAAAAGAAACATAATTATTATGATGGACCCTACATCAGTGTAAAAGGTGATGACATTAAACTACAATGGATAGCTAATGGCAAGGTCAAGGATTCTACAGTACATAAAAATGCGGCAACAACATTCAAAAACCATCGTTTGCCCACAATAGACCTGTCGAACCTTGATTTTAAAAAAGATGCTTTTATAAGATATGATTCAGTAGATCAATTTGTAGCCTTGAGCGATATTCATGGGCAATATGATTTATTTATTAAATTAATAAAAGCTCAAAAGGTTATTGATGAAAACAATAATTGGATTTATGGTGATGGGCATTTAGTTATTGTTGGGGACATTTTCGACAGAGGAAAAAAGGTTATCGAAACGCTCTGGTTTCTATTCTTCCTAGAGAAGCAAGCAGAAGCAAATGGAGGAAAGGTGCACGTCCTTCTAGGCAACCATGAATTAATGGTTTTACACAATGACGTGCGATATATCGATCCAAAGTACAGATATACAAGCGGTGCTTTTAAAACACCATATAATGAATTTTTTAGTCAAGAGACAGTTTTAGGAAGTTGGTTGAGATCAAAAAACATTTGCACAAGCATCAATGATATTGCTTTTGTACATGGTGGTTTTTCTAAAAAAGTATTAGAGAAAGAAAACTCTCTTAAAATACTCAATCAAACCTTTAAAGATAATTTACTAGATACTGAACCTGAACAAAATGAAGAAGATGGGTTGTTATCCCTATTATTTTTTGATAACGGCCCACTTTGGTATAGAGGATACGCTGACCCAAGCGGATTTAATTTGGAAAATGCTAATGAAATTTTAAATCTTTTAAATGTAAGATCGATTGTTGTGGGCCATACCTCCATGCCTAGAATAGTTTCTTTACATAACAATAAAATACTGCTCATAGATAGCAGTATAAAATTTGGGAAAACTGGAGAAGTGCTCGTTTATAGAGATAGTACATTTTATAGGGGACAATTGTCTGGCGACTTAATCCTAGCGGAAGATAAAACCAATGAAGACAGCTCAAGTCCCTTCCAATATATTTATAACGTGGGTGATAAAGACTTAGTTATCAAAATTATTACCGACTTAGATGAGCTTATAGAAAATAAAGAATATGAACCTTATCAACCTGCCCAATTGATAGCCTATCACAACAGCGAATTTAATAGATCATGGGATATCAGATTGAGAGCTCGAGGGAATATGCGTAAAAAAATATGCCATCTTCCACCTTTAAAAATCGATTTTAAGAAAAATACATTAGACTACTTAGGATTTCAAGGAGGCGATAAATTAAAAGTTGTTTTGCCTTGCAATGACACTAGAAATTACCAGCAAGGTTTATACAAGGAATATCTTGTTTATAAGTTATACGAACAAATAGATTCTCTTGCATTAAGAACCAAATTGATTGATTTGGTTTTTGAAGATAACGGAAAGGCTAAATATGAATTTACTGGCTTCTTTATTGAAACTGAAGAAGAATATCAGGAAAGAAATGATCTTACTATACTTGAAAAAGGAATTATAACATCTGGTGGTATCGAAAGATCTAATTTATTAAAATTCGCTTTCTTTCAATATATGATAATGAACAATGATTGGTCATTCTATAATAGGCATAATGTTGAATTTATAAAATGCAAAAACTACAAAGTTCCCCTAGTTGTACCCTATGATTTTGACTATGCTGGAATTGTAAATCAAGATTATGCGATGCCTACGGATAATTTGGGTATGAAACATTTGAGGGAGGCAAATTTTAGATGCAAGGACGTCACTATAGAAGAAATGAAATCCATAGTTGAACTATACAATTCTAAAAAAGATGCTTTGTTAAAAACTGTCGAAAATGCCAATTACCTAGACAAAAGAAATAAATCTCAGTTTTTATCAGATATAACAAGATTTTATAAAAAAATCAATGATGAAGGAAAATGGAAAAAGAAGTTTTTGAATAAGTAACAAATTGGATAATACCTATTCAACTTTATTCAAACCCAACGCTAACTGTTCCAAGTCCTTCAAAAGAAGCTTTAAATACATCTCCTTCTTCAACAGGAGCCATTGGACCTAGTGCTCCAGAAAGAATAAGCTCGCCAGCTTGCAAAGGCACACCCATTGCATACATCTTTTTGGCCAACCACAATGTAGCATTTAATGGCGACCCCAAACAAGCACGGCCTGTGCCTTCAGAAACCACCTCATTATTTTTAGTCATTTGCATTCTACAATTGACCAAATCAAATTCATCTAAAGTTTTAGGTGTATGCCCAATAACATAATGACTTGCAGAAGCATTATCTGCTATGGTATCACTAATTTTAATATTCCAATTTTCAATACGACTCCCCACAATTTCGATGGATGGAACCGCATAGTCTATAGCAGATATAACATCCAAAATTGTCATTTGAGATATGTCTAAATCATCTCCTAAGACAAAAGCAATCTCTGCCTCTACCTTCGCTTGCATCAGTTCGCCCATCCCAATAGATTGCCCATTAAGCACTTCCATATCTTCAAACAACACTCCAAAATCAGGTTGATTGACTCCTAATTGTTTTTGAACTGCAAAAGAAGTTAAGCCAATTTTCTTTCCTATTATCCGTGCGCCATTTTCTAATTTATTAAGTGTGTTTAGCTTTTGAATCTCATAAGCCAAATCGATGTCCATACCAATCTTATCTCTTAAAGGCGGAATTGCAATTTTATCTTGATGTGCTTTTCTTAATGCTTCCGCAAATGGCTTTGGATTCAAAATTTATATTATTTAAAATGAGTGAATGAAGAATTTGTTCTAAACACCTTCTTGTAATGCAACATGCGCTGCATCTAGTAAAACTCTGACAGCAGAATTATCTTTAGCATGTCCATACACACGCAAAACTGGCTCTGTTCCCGATGGCCTAACCATAAGCCACTCATCTTCGGATGTATAAAATTTATAACCGTCAATATTTTCTGTTTTCATAACAGCTTTACCACCTATTTGTTTTATCTCGCCCTTAGCACATCTATCCATAATCGCCCACTTCTTAGATTCTTCTATATGAAGGTCATCTCTGTCAAATTTAAATGACCCCACCTTTGCATAAATTTCTTGAATTAAGTCATCCAGTGATTTGCCTGTTTTAGCCATAAATTCCATTATAACTAATCCCATCCAGATACCATCACGTTCGTTGATATGCCCTTTCACTGCCAAGCCTCCCGATTCCTCGCCACCGACCAAGACATCTTCTTGAGTCATTATCTCAGCTATATATTTAAATCCAATTTTGGTTACCTGAATATCAAGACCATATTGTTCTGCAAGTTTTTGCATTTTATTTGTCACAGAAAATGTAACGACAACCTTCCCATCAAATTTTTTATACTCCTTGAGATAATATAATAGCAGTAATAAGATATGATGTGAGTCAACAAATTCCCCTTTAGCATTGTACAATCCAATTCTATCTGCATCGCCATCATTAGCTAATCCTAAATTTAATTTATCATCAGATTTAATGAGCTCAGAAAGCTCTGTCAAATTTCTATGTATAGGTTCCGGCGCTTGTCCACGAAAAGATGGATTATGATCACAATGTAAAAGCGCAGCAGCAGGGAATAACTTTTTGATTACATTTTGACCCGCTCCGTACATGGCATCATAAGCTAAATTTACTCTCGAATTGTATATCAAATCCATATCAAAATTAGCCAATACATGATCAATGTACATTTTTTCAAGATCCACATATTCTATTAATCCTGGTTTTTCACATGAACTCAATTCTGGCAACTCATCTATAGCTTCATCAGGAATCATCGCTTCAACTTCTGAGATTTCACTTGGAATGGAAGGTCCTCCATAAGATGATTTTAATTTATAGCCATTGTATGATGGCGGATTGTGACTAGCTGTTATCACCACGCCCATGTCTGCTTTAAATTTAACCACACCCAAAGAAACCATGGGTGTAGAAACAAAGGATTTATCTAATAAAACTTTTATTTTATAATGGCAAAAGACAGCTGCAGCTGTTTGACTAAATAATTCTCCTCCAAATCTACAGTCATATCCAATGACAACAGTTGACATGTTTTTGGAGAGCATCCATTTGGCCGTAGCCTCAGAAACCCTTTTAACATTATCTACCGTATAATCCTTAGCAATGATTGCCCTCCAACCATCCGTTCCAAATTTAATTTGAGTTGTTTTCATTAAATATTCTGTTGTTATATAATTGATACATAAATTATACCTAAAATTGAGAAACACCAATAATCTTTACTAGAATGCTTACCTCTTGATTAAAAATACTATACATATTACATTTATTTGTAATATAATACTATTTTTGATGCAATGGACTCATACAGACACAAAGGTCTTAGAAAGAAATTAATAGAAAATCTAAGAGACAAAGGTATTTTTAATGAGCGGATATTAGAAGCAATGCTGAAAGTCCCTCGCCATTTATACCTTGATAAAGCTTTTGAAGATTGGGCATATAAAGATCAAGCATTTCAAATTGATTGTGATCAAACAATTTCTCAGCCTTATACTGTTGCTTACCAAACCCATTTATTGGATCCCAATCCAAATGATAAAATATTAGAAATTGGTACAGGTTCTGGTTATCAAGCTAGTGTTTTGAGTTTTTTATGTAAAAAGCTATATACAATAGAAAGGCAAAAACAGCTTTTCAATAAAACATCGCTGCTCTTAGAATCGATTGGTTTCCAAAAGATTAGAACCCTTTATGGAGATGGCTATCAAGGTGCTCCTAGATTTGCACAATTCAATAAAATAATAGTCACTGCTGGCGCAAGTTATATACCTAAACCATTGATTGAACAACTTAAAATAGGAGGTTACCTTGTCATCCCTATTGGTGATAAGGCAGAAAAAACAATGATCAGAATCACAAAGACTTCAGAAACTGAGTACGATCAGGAATCTTTTGGAATTTTTAAATTTGTACCATTTGCGGAAGGCGTCGTTGGTTGATATTATTTATCCAATTGACCAAAAACATCACGTAAAAGCGGTGAAGTTCTCTGGCTGACATCCTCTCTAATACCTATTTCCTTTACCTTGATTAAAGAAAACATACCATCCAAAGCGGTGTTATTTACGTGATCATCTAATTCTGGGTTCACATCTTTCGTAAATGGTAAACTGTTATATTTTGTGACTATAGTGCTCCAATATGTCCTCGCATTCACTTCATCTAAAGCATTTTGAATCACAGGAAGAAAGGCAGTATATAAACCTTTTCGAGATCCAGACTCAAGATAGTTTGTAGCGGCATCATCTGCTCCAAACAATATGTTTTTTGCATCAGCAAAAGAAATACCTTTAATGGCATCTACGAAAATAGGTGTCGCTTTTGTCGCAGCCATTTCAGCTGCTGCATTCATTTTATTAACTAGTTTTTCCTCTACATCACCAAAACCAGGTACCATTTTTAATTTATCAACTACTGTTACCGCTTCTTTGGGCAGTAATATCTTATATGGACTATCAAGATAACCGTTGGTAGCGGACAAGCTTTTTACTGCCGCACCTACACCATCTTCCAAAGCTTCCTTTAAACCACCTGATATATCAAGATTTCCATCATCATCACCTAAAATTTTGGATGCCTCTTTACCTACAGAACTGCTCTTAGCTTTGTCAATTAATTTACCAAATTGAGCCTGTGCAGTAGTCAAGCCAAATATTATCAGAACACAAAGTGTTAATATTTTTTTCATAAGTCTTTCTTGTATACATGTAAAACTAACAATTGTTTTATTTGATTTCATAAAATAAAATCTTAAGTCAGCTTTAACATTATTAAGCATATTGGTCTGGCTAAATTTTGATTGGATTTCAAAGTCATTGGTTCAATATTTGCATTATACTATAGAATCATAGTATATGAATAAAATAACAACACAATTGAGTCGTGCACAGGTATCAAGGGCAGCCATAGAAAGGCTTTATATTGCTATGCGCCACCTTTTCATTAGAGGATCTTACAAGCCGCTTGGCATGTCAGGAGAAGCTATGATACAGGCACTTCTAGAACTAAAACCTGAAATTTATGGTACAATTACAGATCCTGAAAAAGTTGAATTATCAGGTCTCAATTATATTTTTCAAAGATTACCTCAAGGAATAGAAGAATGCAGTTATATAAGACTGATTAGCAGAGAAGGCTTAGAGCAATCAGGCGCAGCGGTTTTAATCCCTGCCAAAAGGAGAAGAAACTGCTACCGCATAGATGAAGAACAAATGTATATTGAAATGACGCGTGGCAAGAGCGACATTTACGATGTTCTTACACATTTGACTTTCATGTACATTGAAGCAGAAAAAATTAGACGGAACGCCCTTGATCACAAAGAAAGAAAAAAGAAGGATTGGCAAAAGCTTGAAGTAATAGTGCAGAAAATTACGAATAAAGAAAAATTTAATAAAGCGGTTGCCATCAATTATTTGAGCACACTGATTGGACGCACTTACGCAGAGACAGAAGCCTCAGTTAACATTTTTGACAAAACACCAAAAGTAAATTCACTCTATAGTATCGTTTACTGGTTAGGCAAATTAAGTATAGCAGAGAGTGTTGACGATGAAGACAGAGAAATCAGTTTTAGCTCTACATTGAGATCTAAAGTGGGTCACCATATATTTGGTAATAGTTGGGCAAACAATATTAAAAACACTTTAGATAAAAACAACCTTTTGGAGCGGCCTATCCATGTGATCAGCTCTAACCTTCACAGTGTTCTCAATAGTCTATTTGCTACGCATACTTTGCAATCAAAACTAAAGTCTAAAAACTTTGGTGATACGATTATTAAATTGTCTCAACAGAAGGACAATAAGCTACAAGAATCAGTTAGAAGATTTGCACTTAAAAACGGAATGATAGAGTTGACTGATGATACAGGTGTAAATATTGGTGTACAAATTTTCGATTGTGCCTCACTAACCAATTCTATGCTACCTAAGTCTATTAAATTTAAGAAAGAAAAAAAGAAAGCTGACAATAGCATAATTATTGTCATGGACTACGCTTTTGGCGAGCAAGCTTACGAATTAATGGATGAATTGCTAAAACCCTATCAAAAAAATGACGAAAAAATAAAACTCAACATCCAGTCTGTCAATGTCATGGGAAAGGCAGGTATTTTGGAAGGAAAAAAAGGAGACCTCATGATACCCAGTGCGCATGTTTTTGAAGGCACTGCCGACAACTATCCCTTTGAGAATAAATTAACAAGAAAACAATTTGAAAATAGTGGCCTCGGCATATATGACGGAACTATGGTTACTGTTCTAGGCACTTCTTTGCAGAACAAAGATATTCTCAGGTATTTTGCCAAATCTTCTTGGCAAGCTATTGGACTAGAGATGGAAGGTGCGCATTATCAAAAAGCGATACAAGCCGCATCTAAAATAAGACACAGCATAAAAAAAGATATTGCCTTACGCTATGCATATTATGCATCGGACAACCCATTAGAAACGGGAAGTACTCTGGCTTCTGGCGGGCTTGGTGTGGATGGTGTAAAACCGACATATGAAATAACGCTCGCCATTCTTAACGGCATCTTCTCACAATAAAAAAAGCCCGACTTTAACACCGTGCTATTTAATAAATGTATAAACCTAATCTTCAGACTTTCTTCTTAGACGCTATTGAGTTAGCGATATCTTCTAAAAGAATTTTCTATTTTATAATGACTTCAGTAAACTGAATTGTTGATTTTCCTTCTGACATAAATCCAAGTTTGTATTCTCATCTTTCATAAACATCACTGCCTATATTTACAATATCTGACCTTAATGGTATTTGAAGTTCTAACTTCTCGTTTTTAAAAACCCGTATAAAAGAAATTTTATGTCTTGTTCTAAAATCTAATGTTTCTCAAAACTATCTTACACGGAACTGAGAAAAAAATCTTCAGCAATCAACTTTTTAAAAGTACATCCAAATCATTAAATACAATCAGATAATTCTTCTTTATTGAGCTATTAATTACAGGATCTTTTGATGCAAAACTTGTACCTAAACTAGAAAAACTAATTGCGAAACAAACAACTTATTTTTTTATGATTTTAAAATTTAAGTTCTTTAAATAATTCTGATATAAAATTGCACCAAACCTACCTTCAGCTCAAGCAGGATCACTCTACATTCATATCTTGTATTTACTGCATCTCATTACTTTCATTTAAAAGTTAATTTTTAGGTAAAAAAATGTCCATTTTGATCAGTCAAAAAAGCTATTTTAAATTATAATTACCTGTTGATAAGTGATTTAACTGTCAAATATTAAAATTTTGAAAAAATAAAATCGTAAGAGTGTAATAATCTCCAATCCTTTGAGACTAATACAATAAATGGAAAAGGAATTTGAAAATATATTACAAGAGCACAATGCAATTATCTATAAAGTTGCCCGTGCCTATAGTTACTATGAGTATAGAGATCTCTATCAAGAAATACTTATGCAACTGTGGCGAAGTTTCGACAGATTTGAAGGTAAATCAAAAGTGTCAACATGGATATACAGGGTAGCTCTGAATACGGCTATTACATATAAAAATAGAAGATCACAAAATCACTTAGATCTTGAAAAAGTGCCCGAACTCAAAGACGAGAGTGAAAAATCCGAATCAGGAGCACATAAAATTAAAATAGCAATACTTTACAAATGCATCAATCAACTAAAACCAGATGACAGAGCATTAATTATTCTTCAACTAGAAGGCTATGACTATGAAGAAATCTCTGAAATCATTGGTATTACTAAAAATCTAGTTGGCGTTAAATTAAATAGAATTAAATATCGAATTCAAACATTATTTAAAAAATACAATTATGGAAAACTCGAACATTAATGACCTTTGGTCACAATCCAACAATCTGGCCAATAGCCATTTTGGAAATATAGAAAATGACTTGAGACAGCGTTACTCTAAAAAAAGTCTAATAGAAATCACTAAAATCAAAAAGTTATTTTGGCTTGAACTGTTTCTGCATTCCATCTATTTTTTAATGATTCTTCTATGGGTTTTTAATAGACCAGCTATAGGTATTGGATTAGGTTTTGCAATTGACTTTGTACAATTGTTTATCGGAACATTTATAGGATACTTTTTTTATTATAAATATTATAAGATATTAAACGACAAGCTTAATCATGTTCCCACTTTAAATCTGAATGATAGCTTACACGAATATTTGAAAATTCTAAAAGACTATAGGAAACGCTCTACCAAAATGAGTATTGCTTTAATATGCTTTTTTACACTTTTCTCTAGTATTATGGGTTTTGCAGATCCGAATGAGTCGATCGTGGAGACAATACTCGTTAACGCTTTTGGATTTGGATTTGCCTATGTTGTGATCTATGAATACTATGATTACATGTATAAGCCTGCAGAGACAGAAATTGAAATTTTAATCAGACAATTAGAAGAAGAATAAGGAACAAATAAAAAGGCCCAGAAATGTTACTGAGCCTTTTTATTTGTTTCTTTATTCTTTTAATCAGATTGTATTTTTCCTAGTATGCGTAAGAATTCTACATACAACCAAACTAAAGTAAACAATAAGCCCATCCCAAAATACCATTCCATATGCTTAGGTGCACCCATATCTTCCCCTTTGTCAAAATTGTCAAAACTTAAAAGCAAGTACAATGATGCTACTGCAATGATGACTACAGATATACCGATGCCAAGCGGCGTACTGTCATGTATAAATGGAACTTGAAACATTCCTGTTAAAGAACCTATCCAACTTATAAGATACGTAATCATTATGGCACCAACGGCCATACTAATGATCATTCTAAACTTCTTCGTTACTTTTATGAGTCCTGACTTATATACCATCAGCATTGCGAGTAGTGTTGCTATGGTTAAGCTTAGAGCTTGAAAAATTATACCGTCGTATTGCATGGCATAAGAATAACTTATAGTACCCACGAACAAACCTTTTAAAAGCGCATATATAGGTGCCGTTATCGGAGCCAAATGGGGTTTAAATGATGTCAACATGTAAACAGCTGCCCCACCCAATGCACCCACCGGTAGAAAAATACTCATCGGATAAGTATAGCTAAAGACTGTAGTCACCAATAATATAAGTGTAAGAATTATTGTTTTATTTACTGCACCACTGACTGTCATTAAAGAGCTGGTTTCCATCAAAGGCCCTTGCCCTCCCTTTTTCTTTTTTTCTAGAGCAATCGTTTTACTTATTGCTTTTTCCCCAATCATAGGGTTGTTTGATTGATTAAACTTTCCTCCAAAACTCATATTGATTATTTTAATTTCCTAATTCTTGTTCGTACCTCTCAATTGAGGCTGTGATTTTTCCTCTTCTGTTATCGGGACTTGGATGAGAACTTTGGAATTCTGGCACACTTGAACCTCCTGAAGACTCTTCCAATATGTCCATTACATCTATCAGTTGATAAGGATCATATCCAGATTCCATCATTAAACGCACACCCCAATCATCAGATTCCAATTCTTGATCTCGTCCATACTTCATATTTGTATAGTTACCTATGAGGCCCGCAATTTGTGTCATAGAAGCATCGCCCCCTGACCCAATCATTACACTTTGGATTAACCCTTGAATAAATCCTGACTTTGCCATTCTTACTGCGCCATGTCTTTCAATAACATGACCTATTTCATGTCCTAAAACTCCAGCCAATTGATCTTCAGATTGTAGTCTTGCGTACAAAGCGGCAGTAATAAAACATTGGCCACCTGGCAAAGCAAATGCGTTAACGACTTTATCGTCAGCAAGCAAATGAAAATCATAAGGATAACCCGATTTTCTCGCAATAGAATTATTGACTAATCGCTCGCCCACTCTATCTACTAAATCTTGCGCAGCTTGATCTGGGTGTAAGCCACCATGCTGTTGTGCCATTTGTGGAGCAGACTGCAAACCTAATTGTACTTCCTCTTCGGCAGTCCATTGTACACGTTGCTCTTCTCCTGTAATGGGATTTTTTTGTGTATTTGTGTAATATTTGAAAGCTTGGAAAGCAGCCATAGCCAATCCAATCATCAGCATAATCTTAAACCTTCCTGTACCCAAACTCCTGCCTCTTCTACCTTGCGGATATCTTTCTTTGGGATATTGTTGTCTTCTACCGAACATTATTTTTAAAAGTTTGCTTTACAATTATGGTAACCTTGAAGCTGACCAAATAGTTTCTAAATAACGAAACTTAACCCATGAGGGTGCCTATTAACAGTATTAAGATTATACCAAATGCCACTCTTATTGAATAGTCAATATCAGGGATGACCTTAATCATCCAGCATATCAAAAGTACAGGTATACAAGCCACTGTAATTAATAAAAATGGAAAACCTAAAATTTGAAGAATATATAATCCAACCGCACCTGCTCCTTCTCCAGCTGGATAAGCATAAGGACTGATATATACTGTTATAGCAATCATGAATAAGACCAACAGCCAACTACTCCATTCTGTCCTAAAATCCATTTTTTTATTTTAAAAATATAGAAATTATGTGACTTATAAATTTTAAGATGATTTTATCCTATAATTTATATCCAATTGAAAGTGTTATTTTAGAAATATCACTTGAATTTGAAATATTTTGCAATCTAGTTTGATCTAATACTTGATAAGGAACATAGTCTTCATTAAATGATCTTAATTGGTAAGATAAATCAAAGTATACCTTGTCTGCTCTAAATCCAGCTCCTACAGCGTACAAATTGTTGAAATCAAAAGAGCTTTGCGCAAAAGCAGAACCCAATAATCCAACACCTCCTCTTAACCTTACTTTTTTATAAGCCAGCTCTAGTCCCATATTGTAGTTCATCACTGATTGCAATTCATTTGATATTTCTCCATTTAATTCTTGTTCAAATGCCGCTTCAGCAGGTGTGTCAATTGCAGAAGTTAAATTAAAAGAACTTGAAGCGTAATCTACATACTCAGCATCAAAATTGACGAAGCCATTAATGTTTTCTGTCTTAACCAATGCACCAATAGACCCATTAAATCGTAGAGGTGTTTTAAACCTATAATCAAATCTTCCATCAGGTGAAGATGAGGTCAAACGACTAGTTGGATCAGGAGGCAAGGTGAATGAATAATCCAGACTGGTGGTGTAATTATCATCTAATTTTATCCAAGTTGGGCTTTCAAAAGATGCGCCTAATCTTATTAATTTTGCCAGCGTATACGTTAAACCAGCCTTAAAGTTAAATCCAGTACCAGAAGTGGCTAAGTTTTCAACAAAAGTTAAGTCATCAAAAACAGGTATTTCGTCAGCAAAATCACTCTCCCCATATCTTTTAGTTTCTTCGAAAGAATAAAAAGGTACCGACAATGCTACACCAATATTGAGATTACTTTTGAACTTAGCGCCCCATGCCGCAGACAGTTCATTTATTTTTCCACTGCGTGTTATATCTTGATTTTTCGTTACGATATCTGAAGGTATAAAATCAGTCAAATAGCCGCCAAAACCATCTTCAAAAACAGCGCCAGTATCAAAGGCTAATCCTGCCTCAAAGTTATCTAACTCATCAGGAGACCTGTTGTTAGACAACTCGACAAATCTTTCCGTTATACTCCCTTCTGTAGATCCTTGAAAACCAAAATTCTGTTTAAAGCTATTGTATTGATGTAATGAAACTGCAATGTTACTGGTTACAAGTTTGCCCCTTGGTTTAGCATGAAAAACAATCCCCAAATTCTCTAGACTTACTTGTTTGTCATGATCAGTATCCAAGGTATTAACACCACTAAAATCCGAAGCAGTATTACCATAATTATACGATAAAGAAAAGGCCAATTCACTTGATCTAAAATCTGCAATACCTGCCGGATTTATAGTCAAAGAACCTAAATCCCCTCCCATAGCACCGAAAGAAGATCCTGCTCCCATCACACGCGCACTTCCTCCAGGTATGCTTGTGGACATTCTAACTGCATCATTTATATTCTGAGCTGTTGCGAAAGTCGATATTAATAATAGTATAAAAAGATTGTTGAATTTCATACAATTAGAATTTAAGTTCGAAAATAGTTGTTTTGATTTTGAATCCGCATTCTTTTTGCTGTCAATTCAATATAGTATGGTACAAAAAAAGGTGGACAATAATTAATCGTCCACCTCATGAATATCTTTGATTTACTAACCTAGTATCTTTTAACCTCTACCGCCTCGGCTGCTGCTTCTACTTGAACCGCTGCTTCTTGAAGGGCTGCTGCTTCTTGAAGCACCACTGCTTCTTGAGCTGCTTCTTGAACTACTTCTTGTAGGACTATAGCTTCTCGTATTTGATCTAGAAGAACTTCTCGTACCTGATCTCAAAGAATTTCTTGAAGATCTTGTAGTAGAATTCGTTCTTGAACTCGTTCTAGATGTTCTTGTACTATTTCTTGTTGTAGTTGCTCTACTACTTCTAGGTGAAGTCGTAGATGATCGGGCTGATCTACCAGTTGTTCTAGTTCCCGTTCTAGGAGAAGTAGATGAACCTCTTGTAGAGCCTGATCTTCTTGAACCGTAGTACACTCCGTTTGGATTTGGAGCTACTGCATCAGAATTTCTACTGCCCGCTCCGATTCCATTTCCACCAAAAGATGGTCCGTAGCAACCGCTAGCTGAAGATCCTGCGAATCCGCCGCCACTAAATCCACCGCCGCCAAATCCACCTGCACCGTATCCGTTGCCATAAAAACCACCGCCTGCGTAAGACCATGATGACCTATTAAATCTATTGTACCTGTTCCATCTGTTTGTGTTAGCATACCAAAGTCCACCATAACTGAAAAACAATGCAGGTCCACTATACCTGAAACCATTGTAGTTATTCCAAGTGCTGTATGGATTGTAGTTATAAGAAAATGGATCATAGTAAGGACTATTTGCCGCCCATGAGTTTCTCCAAGCACTTCTTGAGTTTAGATTTCTATTTCTTTGTATTCTATTTGTAAATGCACTGTTATCGTATTCTGACCAGTAGTCAAAATCATCATATTCATCTTCATCATAAGATGCATCATCATACGACACATCGTCATAATCATTATCAGAAAATGTGATTTCTGAATCATCATCTGAAGGAGTGTAGTACAAGTCATCAAACTGAGCTTGTAATCCCATGCCCACAAAAATGAACGCTAATAAGGTTAGATAATTTAATTTTTTCATGATATTCTATTTAAGTTATAAAAGATTCAAATTCTTTTTTGTCTAGACACTTCGAATTTATTACAAAAATCGATGGTATTCAGTTAAAAACCCCTTAAACATTGATTTAACATGGTTAATATTTTTAACAAGACAAATCAGATCAACATTTTGACCTACATATATATAGACATATATTATTCCTTAAAGGTTCTTTCAAACAAACGATTATTACTTCTTTAACATAAATTTTGAACAGTTTTTAAATTTTAAGGATTCTTAAAGGATGATTTAATGTCTTAACTTTACATTTATCAATGATTTTAGGGTCTTCAAACATAAAATAAGCTTTAAAAAATGGCTAAACAGATTACTTCTAGAGAAGAAAATTATTCGCAGTGGTATAATGATATTGTGAAAAAGGCTGGTTTGGCCGATAATTCCGCAGTCCGTGGCTGCATGGTCATAAAACCTTTAGGTTATGGCATATGGGAAAATATGAAAGCACAATTGGACACTATGTTCAAAGAAACGGGTCACTTAAATGCCTATTTTCCACTTTTTATACCTAAAAGTTTCCTGAGCAAGGAAGCACAACATGTCGAGGGTTTTGCGAAAGAATGTGCCGTGATCACTCACCACAGGTTAATGAATGATCCTAATGGGAACGGCGTCATCGTAGATCCTAGTGCAAAATTAGAAGAAGAATTGATAGTCAGACCTACTTCTGAAACTATTATTTGGAATACTTACAGAGATTGGATACAATCTTATAGAGATTTGCCTCTATTGATTAATCAATGGGCAAATGTGGTTAGATGGGAAATGAGAACAAGACCTTTTTTGAGAACAGCTGAATTTTTATGGCAAGAAGGACACACTGCTCACGCCACCAAACAAGAGGCTATTGAAGAAGCAGAAATGATTCACGAATTATATGCCAGATTTGCAGAAGATTATATGGCAATGCCTGTCATAAAAGGCTCTAAAACAGAGAATGAGAGATTTGCTGGAGCTGAAGATACATTTACAATCGAAGCATTAATGCAAGATGGCAAAGCTCTACAAGCTGGAACATCTCACTTTTTAGGACAAAATTTCGCTAAAGCTTTTGATGTAAAATTTTCTGATAGCAGCAACAAAGTAGAATATGTATGGGCAACATCATGGGGTGTATCAACGCGATTGGTAGGTGGCCTTATTATGACACACTCTGATGATGAAGGTTTGGTCATTCCTCCAAGATTGGCACCTACACAAGCTGTTATTGTACCCATTCCAAAACCTACTGAAGAATTAATGAAAGTGGCTAATGCCTTGGCAGACAAACTAAAAGCTCAGGGTGTGCGTGTCAAAATTGATAAAGACGAAAAGAAAAGACCAGGATTTAAATTTGCACAACATGAATTGGAAGGTGTTCCGATTAGAATCGGAATAGGTATGAGAGATCTGGAAAAAGGACAAGTTGAAATTGCAAGAAGAGATACAAAGGAAAAGACATCAGTGGCCTTAGAAGGTTCTGAAAGATACGTCTCAGACTTGCTTGTAGAAATTCAAGACAATCTCTTTAATCGTGCTAAAAAATACAGAGATGATCATACGACTGAAGTTGAAAATTTCGAAAGCTTTAAAGATGTCATCGAAAATAAAGGTGGATTTGTAAAAGCTTTTTGGGATGGCAGCTCTGAAACTGAATTGGCAATCAAGGAAGAAACCAAAGCCACGATAAGATGCATCCTTCCCATTAAAGGTCAAAAAGGCAAAGATTTCTATTCAGGTAAAGATGCTGACCAAGTTGTCATTTATGCCAAATCTTATTGATAATCAGACCACTATGTTTATATAAATTAAAAAAGGGCTCCTAAAAGGAGCCCTAAAGGAATCTTTTGTGGTTACTTATCATTTCTCAGGTGATAAAAAAAGAGTAACGACACAAAGGATCTCATGAAGTAAACTGCCGCTAAACTAATAAAAATTAGTTAGTTACATATAACAATTATTGTAATTTATTGATAATATATATACTTTTTTTGCACCTAAGATTAAAGGGAGAAATAAAACCCTTTGGAGATCTTTAAAAAGTAGTCATTCTTTTGGGACGTATTATTATGGCTTCACCGCAATCACCTCAATCATTGTTGGAAAAGACATTGTTGCCCCTTCAATCATTTCTAATTTTTCAAAATCAGACAAAGCCGCTTCTACTTCTTCTTCAGAAATGTATCCATCAGCTGCCAGTTTTGGTAAAAAGATATTAAAAAATGATTTTGGCCATTGCCAACTCAAATCTTCAGCAGTAGCTATTTTATTTAGTGTTCTCGTATTAATCACTTCTAAACCTGCCTCATAAAACATTGATGGCAATTTACGACCAACATTAATGTCTCCTTCCATTCCCGCCCAAACTTCCTTAGCCGCTTGAATACCCGAAGTCAACCCAGGCATTTGAGGCTCAGTTTGAAATATACTCCATTTATAATACTCTTGAGAAACAATAATACCTCCAGGTTTGAGCGCTTTATAAAGTTTATCAATGATCTGTTCTGGATTATCAATCCATGCTAAAGCCCATCGATGATAGATACCGTCTACGGAGTTTTCAGGAAGAATAAAATTGTTGAATTCACTACAAATAGTTTCAATATTTAAACTATGTAGTTTGGCTGTCTTTTCTAGAAATTCAATATATGAAGGTGATTTATCTATCCCTATAACCTTTCCTGATTCTCCAACCATATAGGCCAAATCTCTTGTACAAAAACCAGGACCACATCCTAAATCTAAAATTGTTTGACCAACGCCAAACTGTGCGAATTCCCAGCCAGTCCTTGCCTCACTGGCCCATACTTGATGTTGAAAACCTAAGCGATAAAGTTCTGCTTGCTCTGTACCTAAAATGTAAGCATCATTTTCTGCACTACTCATAATTACAAGCCCAAAACTTCAGGAGCCATACCCATATTTGAGAAGCCTCCATCATGAAATAGGTTTTGCATAGTCACATATTTGGTGAGGTCTGAGAAGAGAGTGATGGCATAATCTGCACATGCCTCTGAAGATGCATTACCTAATGGTGACATCTTATCAGCGTAATCATAAAACTCTTGAAATCCTTTAACGCCTTTTCCTGCTGTAGTCAATGTCGGAGATTGGCTCAAAGTGTTTACACGTACTTTACTTTTCTTAGCCCAATGGTATCCAAAACTTCGTGCGAAAGATTCTAACAATGCTTTTGATTCTGCCATTTCTCCATAATCTGGAAAAGTACGTTGTGCTGCAATGTATGTCAAACCTAAGATACTGCCCCACTCATTCATGCAATCTTTTTGATAGGCACACTGCATAAACTTATGAAATGAAATTGCCGAAATATCAAAGGTTTTTTGCATCCACTCATACTTAGAATCCATATAAGCCTTTTTCTTTCTTACATTAATAGACATTCCAATAGAATGAAGTATAAAATCTATTTTCCCACCAAATCGCTCAGTAGATTGATCCAATAGATTATTGATATCATCCAGTGAAGTGGCATCTGCTGCAATCACAACACTATCTATTTTTTCCGCGAGTTCATTGATAGCACCCATACGTAAGGCTACTGGTGCATTGGTCAAGACTATTTCAGCACCTTGAGCGTGCGCTTTTTCAGCGATTTTCCAAGCAATTGAATCACTATCTAAAGCACCTGAAATTATTCCTTTTTTCCCTTTTAATAGATTGTTTGACATATGCGATTTTCGGCTAAAATACTAAGGATTTTTTAAATCAAACTTTACTGAGAAATAACCTTCTATTTCACTTTCGTGGAAATGAGTTCTTTGGCATTCTCTAATGCAAAAGTTGTAGGCGGATCTCCACTGAGCATCCGAGCAACTTCAGTAGTTCTGGCATTGCTATCCAACTCTTTCACATGTGTGATCGTTCTATCTTTCAAGTCTTCCTTGAATACATAAAGATGCTTTACAGCACGAGAAGCAACCTGTGGAGAATGTGTTATCGTAATCAATTGGTGTTCTTTAGAAAGCGATTTAAGAATATCTCCCATTTTTCCAGCTACATCTCCTGATATTCCCGTATCGATCTCATCAAAAATCATCGTGGGCATAGACATCGCATGCGCTACTGTAGACTTTATACTTAACATCAATCGAGACGTCTCTCCTCCTGAAGCTACCTTTTTAATAGCTTGAAATCGTCCGCCTTTGTTGGCTTTAAAAAGAATTTCAATTTTGTCCATACCGTTAGGACCAGGTGCATCAAGATCTATTTGATCTACTTTAATTTCTGCAGATGACATTGAAAGGTCCCCCAATTTTTTGATAACTTCTTTTTCTAATTTGGGGAATATTTTTTTTCTAGATTTAGACAATTGCTGACTCATAGAAATCAATTCCGTTTGCATCTGATTGATTTCAAACTTTAATTTTTCAATAGTTTCTGTTCTATTGGAAAAAGCACCCAAGCGGGTTTGCAAGTCATTATGTATATTAATAAGTTCATCAGTAGATTGAACCCCATGCTTTTTTAACAGCGCATAAAGGACATCTAATCGTGATCTGACTTCTAATAGTTTTTGAGGATCACTTTCGGATCTGTCCCCAATATCAGAAGCATTTTGATAGACTTGTTCTATAAGGTCATCTACCGTATTTAAATCTTCAATTGTTTCATTAAAAAGAGCATCTACGCCTTTGAAGGTTTCCCATTTATTTGAAATGTCTTTTAGTCGATCTCTGAGATTAAATTCTGCTTCAGTTAAAACGAATTTGGTTTCTTCCATCAAAGTGCTTATCTCGTCTGCTTTTTCAAGCATATTAAATTGAGATTCTAATAAGACTTGTTCACCAGATTCTAAGCCCGCTTTATTTAATTCGTTCAATTGAAAATTCATAAAATCCATTTCTTTTAACTGAGTGGATTCCATATCTTCTAATTCTTTGAGCTCTGTAATCTTTTCTTTGTATATCTTGTATTGAGCGGTATACTTAGAAAGTCTTTTTTCATTTCCCGCAAGGGCATCAATAATATCTAATTGAAAAACGGAATTATAAAGTTCAGTAACGTGGAATTGCGAATTCATATCCACCAATTCCATGGATACTTTTTTGAGAAAATTTAAATTCGTGGGTGTATCGTTGATAAAAGCTCTTGATTTGCCGGATGGGATAATTTCTCTTCTTATGATTAATTCCTCGTCGATATCATAATCTTGTTCGCTCAAGATTTTATTTACTACTTTAGGGTAGTCGACAAAGGTAGCTTCCACAATACATTTTTTATCTGTATTGTAAAGGACTTTACTATCAGCTCTCTGCCCCATCAACAATCCAAAGGCACCTAAAATTATAGATTTACCTGCACCAGTTTCGCCAGTGATAATATTTAAACTTTCATCAAACTGTAAGTTTACACTTTCGATGATCGCATAATTTTCTATGCTTAAATTTTGTATCATTTATTTATTAAAATTCTTCATGACTTCAGCACCAATTCTTTTGGCCCAAGCCACTTCCTCCGCTTCCGATGCTGGCAAATTAAAAGCTACCCCGATGACAAAATCATCTTCGGTGCGCCACATGTATCTATGCATTTGAAAACTATATGCTCCAGCCACACCAATTCCTTCTAACTTTTTATATTTAAACGCTTCGGACGCATCAGGTTTTTTATCACCTTCTGTTAATTTTCCGTTTATGTAATAGGCTGCCCAATCTGGAAATTCGTCTGGCAATGGATTGTCTTGTATTTGTACCATTACACCCGAATTAGCAATGCCTTTGTGATCCCATCTAAAAAAACAGGCTCTAGAGTGAGTAGCAGCCGGACCTGATCCATCTTTAAGAGAGACACCTGCTGCATCTACACCAATAATTTTTGCAATTTGACTTTCTGTGATCAGTGTACAGGCATCAGGTAAACTTGCATATGGTTCTGCAGGATTTGCAGGCTTTGTTGTCTTTACGATGTCTGGTGAATTTTTAATGGCTTTCTTTTTTGCATCTAATTGATCTTGAGGTACACTCCCTTTTAGGGATTCTATTTCCGCTAGTTGGTCTGCTTTACTGACTGTTCTTTTTTGAGTAATCGTATTAGGTTTTGGAGATGGCTTTGTAGGCTTCGTTTCATGACTGTGACTAGAGTGATCGTGCCCTGAGTGATCATGGCCATCATGACTGTGACCAGAATGATCGTGACCTGCATGCGGGTCTGCCACTTTATTCTGTGCCACTTCTGTTGTTGCAGAATCTCCTGTAGCATTTCCTTTTGGCTCATTGCCACATCCTACTAAACACAAGAAAGATATAACTAAATAAAAATTTGTGAGTCCTTTCATCATTATTGGATTTGCTCCAAAAATACGAGTTCATTCTTAATTGAGGAGCTATTTGAATTCAAATATATTAACAAAGTCAAATGACGGTAAAATCAATGAAAAATCTGATGCTAAATCGATTGAAAGCTTAGAAATCGAAGAAAAAATAGTAAAAATTGAATTATATTGAACTTCTATATGTTAATTTAATTAACATTTATTACAAGCCAATTAATCACTAAAAATAGACATATATGCCAAATCCTTTATTTATCATTCTAGGCTTTCTTGCCTTAGTACTCTTAGGTTCTAGTGTTTTTATAGTTAAACAGCAAACTGCTGCCATCATTGAACGATTTGGAAAATTTGCGGGCATAAGAACAGCAGGTTTAAATATTAAGATTCCGGTTTTTGACAGAGTTATCGGACGGGTCAACTTAAAAATCCAACAATTAGATGTTGCTGTCGAAACCAAAACCTTTGATGATGTATTTGTCAAATTGAAAGTTTCGGTACAATTCCGCGTTTTAAAAGAAAGCATTTATGAAGCCGTTTATCAATTACAAAATCCACATGATCAGATTACAGCCTATGTATTTGATGTTGTTAGAGCAGAAGTGCCTAAAATGAAATTGGATGATGTTTTTGTCAAAAAAGATGATATTGCTAACGCTATTAGAAGAGAATTACAAGAGGCGATGAATAGTTACGGCTACGATATCGTTAGAGCTTTGGTTACTGATATTGATCCTGATCACCAAGTGAAAGAAGCAATGAACAGAATTAATGCTGCAGAAAGAGAAAAAATCGCTGCAGAATATGAAGGTGAAGCTGAAAGGATTAGAATTGTCGCAAAAGCTAAAGCCGAAGCAGAATCTAAGAGACTGCAAGGACAAGGTATTGCAGATCAGAGAAGAGAAATCGCTAGAGGTCTCGAAGAGAGCGTGGAAGTTTTAAACAAAGTCGGCATCAATAGTCAAGAAGCTTCAGCACTCATTGTTGTGACTCAACATTATGATACTTTACAATCTATGGGAGAAAATGCAAATAGTAATTTGATATTATTACCTAATTCCCCTTCTTCAGGATCTGATATGTTAACTGAAATGATTACTTCTTTTTCAGCATCCCAACAAGTGGGCGAAGCAATGAAAAGTAAGAATAATCAAAAGAAAATTGAACGATAGAAAAAGAAAATAATAAATATTCTTTCAAGTATTGAAATAAAAAAGCTGCAAGTTTTTCTGCAGCTTTTTTCATTTGCCAAGCCTTATGTTTTTTTTCATTATCTTTTAATACCAGTTAAGTCGCACACTAAACTCTGTCCGGGGATATTGTTCGCTTCTTCTCGATAGGTAATTTCATCTCCGTCAAATCTGACTTGTAAGATTACACCACTAACAATATTCTCTGGACCGTATGATCCAGACTTATCCATCGGAACTGAGTAAGGTCCAATGATAACATTGTTTTCATTATCAGGATCTTTCGTAACTTCTAATTCTATGACTATTGATCCTTTTGGGCAATCATAGATTCCTATAAAATCTTCTCTAAAATCTGCTTGCATATCGTCGCCACAAGAAAGTGCAGAAATCGCAATAAAAAACATAGCAAAATAAAACGGGCGTATTTTCATAATTATTTTTTTAAGTTGACAACAATTTTAGTTATCTCCTTATTCCTGTTAGTGTGCAGACTGATATCTGACCCAAAACAAATATTGCCTCTTCTCGATAGGTAATTTCATTTCCGTCAAAACTGACTTGTAATATCACATCATCAACAATATTCTCAGGACCGTATGATCCAGATTCATCCATTGGGACCGAATAAGGTCCAATGATAATATTATTTTCATTATCAGGATCTTTGGTCACTTCTAATTCTATGACAGTAGATCCTTTTGGGCAATCATAGATTCCTATAAAGTCATCTCTAAAATCTGTTTGTTCGTCGTCACCGCAGGAAACGGCAGATATAGCTATTAATAAGATAGCCAGATAAATTGGAAGTATTTTCATAATTGTATTTTAAATCTATAAATAATTCTCTTACCTTCTCTTTCCCGTCAAGGTGCAGACTAATTGTAATCCAAACGGAAAGGGTTCTTCTTCTCGATATGTAATTTCATCGCCATCAAAACAAACTAGTAAAAGTGTTTCATCCTGAATAGTAGCCGGACCATATTTACCTGATTCGTCCATTGGAACAGAATAGGGCCCTATGATGATGTTGTTTTCATTATCAGGATCTTTTGTTACCTCTAAAACTACAACTGTCGATCCTTTCGGACAATCATAAATGCCCACAAAGTCATCTCTAAAATCGGCTTGCTGGTCTGTGTTCATATCTTCTGTACAAGAAAACATAAGCATTCCCAAAAGCATAAATGACAAATAAAAAGTAATTAATTTCATAATTATATTCTTTTTAAGCCCCTTAATTCACAAGGAGCAATCAAGCCGTCAATAATAGGTTTAAATTCTGCATAAAAAATTTCGTTATCTTCAAATCTCAATGTAATGAAAACGTTTTGCTCTAACTCTTCTCTCCCATAACTCCCATCTTCATCTACTGGAATTGAATAAGGTCCTATAACTAAATTCATTTCATTATCAGGATCAATCTTAACCTCTAGTTCGATGGTTGTCGATCCTTTTTCACAATCATAGATACCTACAAAAGCATCTCTGAAATCCTCAGTAGGCATTACAGGGTTTTCATCACCACAAGAAATAACAAGCAATCCCATAAGTATAAACGACAAATAAATTGTAATTGATTTCATAGTTTATGTTCTTTTTGTACCTCTTAAATCACATGGGATAACTATACCTTCGATGATAGGCTTAAATTCAGTATAAAATATTTCATCACCTTCAAACCTCAGTGTAATAAAAACATTTTGCTCTAGCTCTTCAGTGCCATAACTCCCATCCTCATCTACAGGAATTGAATAAGGCCCAATTAGCAAGTTCATATCATTATCGGGATCAATCCTCACATCCAATTCGATCGTTGCTGATCCTTTTTCACAATCATAAATACCCACAAATGCATCTCTGAAATCCTCAGCAGGCGCTACAGGATCTTCATCACCGCATGCCATAAATGCTAATAACAAAAACGGAAGTAATATTTTAAAACTTTTCATATTTCAAATTTAATAATTTAAATAAATTGCATTCTATAAATAAAGACGCAAGCGATAATGCTTTCGTTGGTTAGGGTTAACTTTTATTTGATCTTTAGTGTTATATCCATTGCCTAGTATCCTATTTATCGTTTTATTAAAGAAAAAGCCTCACAGTCGAGGCTTTTAAATTAATTAATACTTATATGTCATACATCCTTACGGATTCTCTCTTTTGTATTTCTTCCAAAGGGTTTTAAACTTTTTAATCAACTCCGCCGTCATCTCCTTATCGAAACTGATGACTTCATCATTAGAATCACAATCTTTCCAAACACTTAAGCAAGCAACAGGTTTGTCACCGTTGGGGTCATAAATTGCCAATTCATTTAAGAAAGGATTAAATTCTGAAGGCGGTAGCAAAAGAAACATCTCTTTTGTCATGTCTTTAGGAATTGTTTGATCTTTTTGGTACTTATTAAGATGTTTAATAACAGAAGAAGTATTAGGGACGATGTATCTGTACTTGGTATTGTTGTGCAAATTATGTTTTACAATATTTCTAAATTCATCATTTTCAGTATCATAGTGTAAATCTGGTGACACAATCCACACCTCATTGGCACCTTTTTCTAATTTGTAGACCGTTTTAAGTTTCATAGTCTTTTTCATTTTTAATTTGAAATTGTAGTTTGCTAGGCAAATATCAATAAATATTTATAGATATAACCGCTTTAAAGACAGCAAGATACTATTATATTGACTGCATTATAAAATTTAAATTATAGCTTTGAACTAAATTTAACATCTATGATTCTTAGACTTATTTTAATATTCAGTTTTTGCTTATCGCTAGCAAATAATACATTTGCGCAAGCTATAGAGGGGAAACTCCTAGATACATGGTCAGTTGATACAATTGTACCCACAGCGCAATACGACAATATCTATAATGAAATCTGGGGCTTGGTTGTGAATGGCAGAGAATATGCCGTGATAGGAAGCACTTATGGCACACACTTTATAGACGTCACCAATCCATCAGATATTGTAGAAGTGGCGGTGATCAAGGGTAACGATTCTTCAGACATATTAGTACACAGAGATTATCATGATTACAAAGGCTATTTGTATGCAGTTGCTCAAGAAGGGAACTCCACAATGCAAATAATAGACTACAGTGATTTGCCTAATTCTGTTTCTGTGCTGTATGACTCAAGTGATATATTAGGTACAGCACACAATATATTTATTGACACATCATCAGCGATCATGTATGCGGGTGTGGCTAATGGCGATAATGTCAATTATGCACCGATGCGCTTATTTGATTTATCTGAACCTCTAAACCCTAAAGTGATAGCTGACTACAATACTGTTGATGGTTACTTTTTAAATCACATGCATGATGCTTACGTAGTCAACGACACCGCTTTTATTAATTGTGGACCTAGAGGACTTTTAATTTCGGATTTTTCTGATCCCAAATTTCCTATCAATATAACAAGTCTTGATCCTCTTGAATATCCACAGTCTGGATACAATCATTCTGGATGGCTCAGTGATGATCACCAAACATATATCATGGCAGATGAAACATGGGGCACAGATTTAAAGGTTTGGGACATCACACAATTACCGGATATGATTTTGATCGATACTATTGATGCCGGTGCAACATCTGAATTGTCTATAGCCCACAATCAGATTATTCATGGTGATTATTTATATAGTTCATACTATTACGATGGCTTGCAAGTCTGGGACATTAAGGATCCATACAATATTGAACGGGTCCTATATTACAAAACTTCTGAAAGAGATTATGCACGCACGTACGAAGGCGCTTGGGGAGTTTATCCTTTTTTACCTTCCGGGAATATCTTAGTCTCTGATATGCAAGAAGGACTTTTTGTTATTGAAGGCGTTGACAGAACACTAAGTGGAACTCAAATTGATCCTATCGAAAATGATTGGCAAGTTTTTCCAAATCCTGTTAGCAATACAATTGATATCAAAACAGAATTAGATTTAAATAATTATAAGGTAGAATTATTTGACGCCGTTGGAAACAGAATTAAAAACTTAAAAGGCTCTACCCCTTTTAAGATTAATCTACCGAATGGTATTTATCATTTAAGATTGAGTTCTAAAAATATATCATCAACAAAATCTGTTATTGTTGCACAATAGTTTTGCATATTTTTTAGGTCTTATTATTATACTTACATTTTGTGAGAAAGGCTTTGCACAGAATCCTTTCGATACAAATTCTGGCCGATCACAAAGTGGCACTGGCTCAGATCAATCGCAGATTGAATACGAGACGCCAGATACTACAATATTAGATTATTTTACTTTAGGAGATAAACAAGAAATCCACAATTTTTCTGATACGCTCATAGATGATCAAGAAAAGTATTTAGTGAGCCGTACGTTTGATAAGGCTGCTTTGACTTTGGGTAATTCTGGCTCTGCGGCCAAAAGAATAATGTACGTTCCCCGAAATGATATATACACAGACATTGGCTTTCATCAATATGACATCTACAAACTATCGATTGACAGCTTAAAGTTTTTCAAACTCAATAGGACTTTTAATGACCTCTTTTTTTCACCCGTATCTGGGTCTGACAACTTTGTGGTCAAAGCCACTTTTGCGAGAGAATTTGCAAAAAATATTAACCTCACCCTTGATCTTGATAGAATTAATCAGGAAGGATTCTATACCGATCAGGCGACAAAGATTACAAGTTTTGGTGTAGGGCTGTGGCAAAAGCAAGAAGACAAAAGTCACGAATGGTACTTTACTTTTTTAGCAAATAATTTTAACGAAAGTCATAACGGTGGCATTCCTTATGATTTAAATACAGGTGACACAGCATACGACATAGATACAACTATTGATTACAGCAACCCAGAATATAGAAGATCTAGGACAGCAGTACCCGCTTTTTTGACTTCAGGCTCAGGCGGCTCTACACGTCACGAACAATTCAGTTATGGACTTGACAACTTCTTCAAGTCTAAATCTGAGAAATACAATATACATCACAGACTACAATACGAAAAAGGATATTATAGATACGGTGATGACAATACAAGCACTTTAAAAGACAGTTTAGTTTACTTGGATTATTTAACAGAAACACGTGGTCTTAGATTTATCAATAAGTTTTCTAGATGGACCAATCAAATAGATATTGGATTTGATACGAAAGGTTTTGATTTGGAGGTCGGTGCTATTTATAAATACTTGAGTGTAGATAATTCTCAAGAACAATCGAGTTACAATGATGTTGTGGCATTTTCTAAAATCGGATTTGATTTACAAAACATAGGTCAGTTTAAAGCTAAGTTGCAATTGGGCTTAGGTCAAAATGCAGGTAACATTGATCTTAATGCGCGACTCAAATTTACAGGTCTCAAAGGTTTAGACGTACAAGGATTTTTGAAGCTGCTTCGTTATGATCCTACTCTGATCAACGAACAAATGTTTGTCACTAACAAATTAGTCTATGACAATGATTTTGGAAAGATAAACGAATTTCTTCTTGGCGGACAAATGAGTATCAAAAGATTAAAGCTCTATTTAGAATTTACAAGTGGGCTGATTGACAATCCCATTTATTTAAATGACTCTGCATTACCTGAGCAGCTCGATGGTTCTACCGAATATATCAAAGGTATTTTGAAACACAAGTTCTTTTGGAAATTTATAGGTATTGAAAATTCAGTTATCTATCAATCTTTTTCTAGCAACATTTACAATATTCCTAAATGGCATACTCTAAGCAATGGCTTTTTACAATTTAGATTTTTCAAGAAGAGATTACTAGGTCGTGTAGGGATTTTGCTTTACCATTATGATTTTGACGGAGACAATAAATTCATGCCGATCAATGGAGGGTTTTATCCTGGAGAGAATCGTGCGACATATTATCCTTACTCAGAATTATACGGCACATTTAAGGTGGATCGTTTCTTTATCTTTTTTAAAACGGAAAATTATACGGATGCCTTATTTGGCAAAGTGCAGTATCAAATCGTAGACTATCCTCAATTTGATGCGAAGTTTAGAATGGGGATTCGGTGGCAAATTTTTGATTAATCAGCTTGCTGATTAATGGTTTTAGGGAATTGGGGCGTTGGGGTTTTAGGGTAACAGGGGCGCAGGGACAATTAAATGGTGTCAGAGGGTTTCTTAGGGTGTCAGAGGGTTTCAAAGTTTTATGTGCTTTTTTGAATTTTAATTACAACGCGTTTTGAGCAAGGGGTCAAACTATCTTTGGCATAAGAATCAATGGGCACTAAAGGATTAGCCTCAGGAAAATAAGTAGCGACATTGCCTTCTGGGATAGGATACTTCACAACGATAAATTTTTTGACAACGCGCTCTACCCCACCATGCGCATTTTTCAAATCCACCTTATCTTTTTCTTTTAAACCTAAATTCTTCATATCCACCTCATTCATAAAAACAATACGGCGTTCATTTTTGATGCCGCGGTACCGGTCATTCAAACCATAAATTGTTGTATTAAATTGATCATGGCTTCTTATGGTCATCATGATGAAATCGTCAGGCTCTAGCTCATCTTTGGGAATGGGCAATACTGTAAATTGGGCTTTGCCAGAAGGTGTCTTAAATTCTCTTTCTCTTGCACCATTAGGCAAATAAAACCCTCCTGGTTTTCTGACGCGTTCATTATAATTTTCAAATCCTGGTATTACATTTCCAATGGCTAATCGTATAGTGTCATAATTATCTTGATAAGCCTGCCAATCTATGGTACTACTTTTCAAAGTGGCAATTGCTAAATCAGCAACGATGCTCACCTCAGATTTTAAATGTGGTGATGGAGGATTTAAAATACCTTTTGAAGAGTGCACAACGCCCATAGAATTCTCGCAACTCACAAATTGTTCTCCACTTCTTTGAACATCTTTATCAGTACGACCTAAGCAAGGCAAGATTAAAGCTTCCTTTCCATGGACCAGATGCGATCGATTAAGTTTTGTGGAAACGTGAACGGTAAGATCGCAGTTCATTAGTGCTTGTGCGGTGTAATGCGTATCAGGCGTTGCTGACAGAAAATTACCGCCCATCGCAAAGAATACTTTTGCCTTTTCTTTGTACATGGCTTTAATCGCTGGCACTACTGAAAAGCCATGTTTGCGTGGTGCTTTTATACCATGATAATTATCCAAATCATCTAAAAACTTGTCTTTGGGTGCATCCCATACGCCCATCGTACGATCTCCCTGAACATTACTGTGCCCTCTTACAGGACATGTCCCTGCACCAGGCTTTCCTATGGCACCTTTGAGCAAAAGCAGATTTACTATTTCCTTGATATTATCAACCCCATTTTCGTGTTGCGTTAAGCCCATAGCCCAACAAATAATTATTTTTGAATTTTGTGCAATTAAATTGGCGGCTTGATCTATATCTTTTTCTGGTATGCCAGATTCTTTGACACAGTTAAGATAGTCTTGTACTCTTAAATCTTTTATAAGTTCATTGTATCCTTCTGTATATTCTGTTATAAAATCATGATCAAATACAGAGCCTGGATGAGCGTCTTCTCTTTGCAGAAGATTTATCATAATGGCTTTCAAAGCTGCAACATCTCCATTCACTTTGACTTGCAAAAACAAATCCGTTAATGCCACTCCATTGGTTAAAATGCGCAGGGGTGATTGAGGATTTGTGTAATTCATTAAACCTGCTTCTGGTAATGGATTAACCGTTATTATTTTGCCGCCATTTTCTTTACATTTTTCTAGGGCAGACAACATACGTGGATGATTGGTGCCTGGATTTTGGCCCATGACGATTATCAACTCCGCTTCATGTAAGTCATTGAGTGTCACAGAACCTTTTCCTATACCTACCGTTTCCGACAAACCTACACCAGATGACTCATGACACATGTTGGAGCAATCAGGTAAATTATTGGTACCATAGGCTCTGACAAATAATTGATACAAGTAAGCGGCTTCATTAGACGTTCTACCTGACGTATAGAAGACAGCTTCATCTGGCGTATCTAAATTATTAAGATGTTGGGCTATAAGATCAAATGCACTTTCCCAAGTAATAGATTCATAGTTTTCTTGGTCTGTTCTTAAAACCATAGGTTCTGTCAATCGGCCTAATTTACCTAATTCAAAATCCGATAATTTTGAAATCTCTGAAACCGTTTTATCCGCAAAATACTTTCTCCCAATAGACCGCTTGGTCGCTTCTTCGGCCATGGCTTTAATGCCATTTTCACAATACTCTCCGATGTTTGACCGATCATCATCAGGGTCAGGCCAAGCACAACCTGGACAATCAAAACCATCTTTCTGGTTCATTTTTAAACTTAACTTTAAGCCTTCTGCAGGATTCATGTTTTTTGCTATCTGCGCCATTGAAGACAAAATAGCAGGCACACCCACACTATTCTTTTTGGGTTTAGAAATCTTTAAGCCCGTTTCTTTTTCTGATGTCTCTATTTCTATTTTCTTTTTTGTCATTCAGTTATTATCCTTTGGTCATGTGTATAAATATTACATGTATTTGATTTTAAGAAACCGACAAGCGTTTGATTATTGGCTTTCGCCAAATCATAGGCCAAACTTGAGGGTGCACCGACAGAAGCAATAATTGCTATGCCCGCCATAGCCGCTTTTTGAATCAACTCGAAACTCGAACGACCGCTCAATAAAAGTATAGAATTTGATAATGGCAATTGTTGAGCTATTAATTGCGCACCAATTATTTTATCCATAGCATTATGTCTCCCTACATCTTCTTTCAATAATAATAAATCACCGTTTGTGCTAAACAATGCCGCTGCATGATTGCCTCCTGTTTGTGCAAACAAAAATTGATTGTGATTGAGTGCTTCCTTTAGTTTGAGTAAAGTACTCATCTTACAACTCACTGTTTGATTTTCTATTTCAAATGGTGACTTTACTATAACAGATTCGATAGACGATTTGCCACAAACACCACAACTTGAGGTAGTGTAAAAATTGCGTTGTGCTGCACTTAAATTTACATCGGTCTCTGTCTTGTAATGTAAACGAATGATATTTTCTTTGGGATAGGAAACATGTGAAATACAGTTATAATTTTTAATAATACCTTCTGTATATAAAAAACCCACTGCCAATTCGAGATCATTTTCTGGCGTCCGCATAGTTACAGAAATACTCTTAGCGGGTCGTTCACCATCCAAGCAAAGTTGGATCTCAAGTGGTGCTTCCACGATGAGACAGTCTGTTTTATCCAACGTGATTCCATTATGAAACTTTTTGATTTCGATTTGCTTGATTTCAGAAGTATCTGTTTTTAGCTCTGGTAACATTTATAACTTTAATACTTCAAAATAACTACTTTTTAATACATCAGACACAAAATTTAAGTTTGTCTTGTGTATAATAATAAAAAACCTCAAATACGTATTGAAATCAATAAATGGTTTGGTCTAAAACAACAAAGCTAAACGGAGAATAGACTTGACATTAAAGCGGTATTCACAAGATTGAAAATTCGCAAAAAAAAACACAATTTTTATCTATTGATTGAAGAAGATAAACGTCTCATTATGAAATCATGAAATACTATCAATATTTGATTTGATATTTAAATCGCTTAACTCATCCAAACTTACTTTAACTATATGAATTATAAAAAAATCAAAAGTGTGTAACAATAAATAACCAGATTAATATGGTCATTATATAAATGGACTTAACAGTAGTTTCCTATTCGGCAAATTTCTCTTTGAACAAAATGGCATTATCATATTCCGAATTAAACACTTTCTTGATGATGTCAAAAGCTGTGATTGTCCCTTGAAATTCATCGGACTCATTAACTACAGGTATAGTTTTAAACCTACCATCTGCAAAAAGTTCTGCAGCAGTACCAATCTTGTCTTGAGGTCCTATTTTTACTAAAAAAGTATTCATAACATCACCTACGGTAAGTCCTTCTACTGAAGTCCTATTTTCATATTGTTTCCACATATCATAAGTCGTGAGAATCCCAACTAACTTACCTTCATCGACAACAGGAAGTTGCTGCATTCCATCTGCAAGCATTTCATGCGACAGTTCTCTTAAGTTTCTTTTAGAACTTGTAACAACTGGACTCGAATTCATTATTGTCCGTACTTCTAGATTCATCATAGGTCAGTCAATTTAAAGGTAAATAATGCTTGAAAATTCTACTCGTGACTTTATCTGAATTTTAATAAAGCGCTTGAATGAATAAAAATAAATATAACAAATTCTAATTCAAGATTTGCATTTTGATTAGAATTCTTAATACACAGGAACATATAAGACAGCAATGATCTCTATGCTTTAGTATAAAAATATCCGAATTAGCACTGTGCGCTTTGTTCTTATTCCATTTGGTAGAATAATAAATACAAGAGTTTAGTTGCAATGAAGGCAAAATTAAGGACCTACCGCACTACCCCAATATTGCCTTGATAATTGAGCACATCGCCATCTAGAAAACTTAACTCTGGCAACATACACATGCAATCCAGACTCCACTTCTCTGCCATTGAAAGTACCATCCCAACCTTATGCGGTATCAATTGGTTGAAAGTTGTTGTGATTAATTATAAGATTTCCTCATCTGTCAAATATAGAAAGCGATTCTATTTCTTGGACATTAGGTTGTCATTACCGTTGGGTGATCTAGCTTAAGTAACAAAACTCAAGCCATAGGTTTCCCAAGTATGCGTTTCTTCAATTACACAGGTATTGTAAACTTCTTGACCATTCAATAAAAATGACACATTGGGTTTAATCCAATTGTCGCCTACGATGATATTGTATATGTCTGCAGAAAAATAGTATTCTGTATTCTCACATAAACCATCAACCGTTTGCACATAAAAAAGACCAGGATTATAAGTGGCATTCACGACCATCATATAACCTTTGTGGTCAGGGCTATTATCTCCCATATCATCCCAGAATTGTCCAAATGACCCCCATGTAGTTGTATTATTGGTGATGGTATAAAAACCATCATCTGGCAAAGGATTGGTTTGATATTGATAACCTGATGCTAATTGTGGATCGGTTTGTAATATATGACTTACACCCGAACCAAAGTTACCGTCTAAAAAAAATCTCTCCTAAGCTACCATTACATTGACTGTTGGCAAAATTAAATAACACCAGTAATAAAAAGATATTTATGGAAAAAAATGTTCATCGTTCTACTATGCTAGAGGCCTTCTATGTCATTTCTAACGATGATACGATTTACAGGTTTTCTATTACAATGTATCCTAAATCGACTAACATCAAAATCATTCCTTCACTTTCACTGGATCATATTCTTTGAAAATATCCATTGGTAATTCTTTTATTTTTTCAATATAGGATTTCCAATCATTTTCAAAAAAGTTATTGATGCCTCCAACAACTTCGGCTGCTTTTTTTTCTGCTTTATCTACAGCATACTGCCCATTGGTAGATGGCGCCCCTAAAGAAGTACCTAAAAATCTTCTCCCTCCCCAGAGCTGAGACATTAAAGTATGCGAATCATCTTTATATTCTGGTTTATCAGATGTGGGCAACATATACAAATTCATCAAACTATCAATTTCACCAGAGATTTCTTTGTGCAATTTTGTATACTCTTCTTTGACAGTATCTGGTTGCACATCTATAATTTGTTGATATAACTTTAGTGACTTCTTTGCCGACTTTAAATTATCATAAGATTCTGTGGCACTTTCTACTACTTTGTTATAGTTTGCCATAGCTTCATACTTTGCCTTTGTATTTATTTTAGAAGCAGGAATCCTTGGATCGAGTGCAACCGTGAGATTGGTAGAATCTTTATGTTTACCATTTGTGAATACTATTTTATAAGTTCCAGGCAAAATAGGCATACCTCCTGGCTCTGACTTTTCTTTTCGTTCTCCCCTTCTTGGAAAGTCAACACCTTTTGTATCTGGTCTCCATGAAAACCTATTTAAGCCATCTTTTATTTTCCTATCAAATGAGCGTAAAGTATCCCCTTGATCATTGATCACATTGACATAAACTTTGTCCATATCTTTTTTCTTTTCGCCTTTCTTTTTATCCTTATCTTTATCCTTCTTATTATCTTCCGTCTTCGCCACCTCTGCTTCGTCCTTTTTCTTTTTCTTCTTCTTTTTAGATTTTGTTATTTCTTCCTCCGCTTTATTTTCTTTCTCTTCTTCCTTTTTCTCCATTGGTTTTTTCCAGATAGTAAAATAAGCGCCTGCGGGTTTATTACGACCTACAAATTCGGCTTGACCGATAAAACGTACACCATCATAAGAGCGATAAAAATTCTGGTAAGCTGTTCCAGGTTCGAATACTTTAAAATCCTCTTGCAATAACTGAAGTCCATTTCTAGACATTTCTCTCAGTGGTTCAATATCATCTAAGACCAAGAAGGCTCTGCCAAAAGTACCCAACACCAAATCATCAAACTGCTCTTGAATTTTCATATCTCGAATCTGAACAGGTGGCACGCCTTTTTCAAACTTGTGCCACTTTGCGCCATGATTAAGTGAAAAATACAAGCCCACATCAGTACCTAAAAAAATCAAATTTTCTTCTTTGGGATCCTGTAGAACAGAACATACAAATCCATCTACTTGATTATCATTAACTATACGGCGCCATGTCAATCCATTATCCTTAGAGTGATACAAAAATGCCGACCAATCATTCATTCTATAATTATTGACCACCACAAAAACTTCACCTTTGTTGATCTTAGAAACTTCTATTTGAGGGATCCAAGCATGCTTAGGACAACCCGGTAGCTTAGCCGTTATATTTGTCCAGTTTTTGCCACCATCTTTTGTCACTTGCAAATTGCCATCATCTGTTCCCGCCCATATGACATCTGGATCATGGGGACTGGGTGCAATACACAAAAGCGTGGTATGATTCTCTGCTCCCGTTATGTCCAAAGTTAACCCACCGCTCTTATCTTGATTTTGCTTGATCGTATCATTGGTCGTTAGGTCTGGAGAAATAATTTTCCAACTCTGACCACAATCCTCACTCTTATGCACATACTGACTGCCAAAATATAATGAGCAGTCATTATCAGGATCTAAGGCAATAGGTGCATTCCAGTTGTATCTTAATTTTTCACCATCAGGATGTTGTGGTTGCACAAAATCAGTTTTCCCAGTCAATCTGTCGTACATACCTACACTACCCCCTTGCGACATCGCATAGCCATAACGACTATCGCCGAGCATAGGTGCTACATCAAACCCATCGCCAAAATACAATTCTTGCCAGTCTCCATTTTTTATGCCTCCCCGTTTTAACACAAATCCAGGACCAATCCACGATCCATTATCCTGCATCCCACCATAAACATGATAAGGATAATCATTATCAACAGAGACATGATAAAATTGTCCCACGGGTAAATTTTGAATAAACATCCATGTCTTCGATCCGTCGCGTGAAATATTTAATCCACCATCGTTTCCATCTATTAAATAATTGGGATCATCTGGATCTATCCAAAAGGCATGATGATCTGGATGAATATTATTGCCGTAATCGGCGATGGTTTCAAAAGTCTTTCCGCCATCTTCAGATTTAGAAACATAACTCCAAAGATTATAAATACGATTTTCATTTTTGGGATCTACATAAATTTCAGCATAATAGAATGGACGATTTCCCACATTTTTATTTGTAACCAATTTCCATTTTTCGCCACCATCAGTACTTTTATACAAACCATTTTTTTTGGCTTCAATCAAGGCGTAAACAATATTAGGTTTAGAAGGTGCAAACGCCAATCCCACACGGCCCATATCCCCTTTCGGCATACCTTCTTTATCTGTCAGTTTCTTCCATGTTGAACCTGAATCATAACTTATATTTATACCAGACCCTTTGCCTCCTGAATTAAAACCCCAAGGTGTTCTACCGAACTCCCACATTGCGGCTATAATTTTATTCGGATTAGAAGGATCCATTACCATATCGCCTATCCCAACATTATCACCTTCGTATAAAGTCTTTTTCCACGTCATACCACCATCGGTCGTTTTATAGACGCCTCTATGTTCAGATTTTCCCCAAGCTGATCCCATAGCACCCACCAATACCACATCGGGATCTTGAGAATTGATGACAATCCTATGAATTAACTTAGTCTCTTTCAAGCCCATATATTTCCATGTTTTACCTGCATCGACAGACTTATAAACACCTGCACCACTATTATGAGAATTTCGAGGATTTCCTTCTCCCGTGCCTACCCAAATTTCTGATGGATTATTTTGATTGATTTTAAGCGCCCCAATTGAAAGTGTAGCCTGCTCATCAAAAATCGGTTTCCAAGTGATACCTCCATTTTTAGATTCCCAAACACCTCCTGATGCAGAACCAACATATATATGATCTTTGTCTCTTAGATTTACATCTATCGCTGTAATTCTACCACTCATCCCTGCGGGACCTATCGCTCTGAATTTTAGGCTTTCTAGATTTTTCCAATCCAAATCTTGTGCTGTCAAACACGCCAGATTTAAGACACAAAATAAAAGAGTAAATACGTTTTTCATGATTCTATTTTAGAAGTATACAATGTATTAATTTTTATCAGGCTTTTTAGTAAAATCCAAACGACTTTAGATGTATTCTTCTGTCAAATTTTAAATTATATGCTTTCATTCCGTTGTTAATCGTTTTTACAGTATATTTATTGGGATGATCCGTCTCAAAAACACCCATTACTTATTTGCATTCATAATATTATTAAGTACTACTACATGTCTATTTAGTACTAACAAGCCCATTTCTATACCATTTGACGATCCTTCTACCTGTGACATAACAGTTGAAGTCAACATGGACGATAAAGTTTGTGGTCCAGGTGACTATGATTTGGCAGGCAATATAAATGGAGACTACGATTCTTTTGTTTGGTGTGAAAACGGCAGTGAAACGGGTTACGATTTAGATGAGACAGTGGATCTGTCTGAAACGACCACCTTCACACTTAAGGCGTTCAATCAAAATGAAGAATCAATAATTATCAATGGTGATTTTGAAAGTGGAGATTCAGACTTCACAACAGACTATACGCCAGGACAAGGCAATTGCAGTCATCCCGCTGGCTTTCTAGGTTGCGAAGGGTTTTATAATATTCTTGATGACCCCAGTCTGGGGCACAACAACTTTGATCCTTGTGATGACAATGGTGGTGGAGGTAGCATGATGGTTGTCAATGGCGCCGCGGCTCTTCAAGAGATTTGGTGTCAAGAAGTTTGTGTGGAACCGGGAGCTACATATGTCTTTAACGCCTACGCGGCTTCAGTTAATCCAGGCTCTCCAGCTATTTTGCAATTTGCTATAGACGGCACTTTAATTGGAGATTTATTTAATCTGACGGGATCAACTTGTGTTTGGGAATATTTTGAAGCCGAATGGTCAGCAAGTGCGGAAACAAGTGTTGAGATCTGCGTCACCAATCAAAACACAGCTGCTGGTGGCAATGACTTTGCATTAGATGATATTGGTTTTTTTCAAGTTTGCGAAGACCAAGCCTCATTTGAAGTTGTGATTATTAACTTTGAAGTATGGATTGACCAACCTGAAGATTTAGATTGCATAAACACAACGCAGGATATAAATTTGACAATCGACCCGCCCGGTATTTATGATATCGTTTGGGACACCCAAGATGGTGACATTGTCACTGAATCATTTGATGGCTCAACCATTACGGTAGAATCAGAAGGCACCTATACCGTTAACGTTACTGATGTAAACGGTTGCACACGAGAAGAAGAGGTTACCGTCTATTCAAATGTAGAATATCCGATTTTAGACATAGACATAGAAGGCAGCCTCAATTGCACTGAAAACGAAGTAGAAGTATTTATTGACGCTAACCTTTCGGGAATAGATTATGTTTGGACAAATGAAGATGGGGATATAGTTTCTGAAGATGATAATTTTTTCATCTACAGTGCGGGCATCTATTCTGTTACTGCCACAGATTCCGATACAGGTTGCACATCAGAAGATGCCATCACTATAACAGCCGATCCCAGTCAACCTGATTTTGATTTAGGCCTTACCGAACCGCTGAATTGTAATGCCGTTTTTACTTTTATCTACACAACCGTACCTTATGATTCTGTACAGTGGGTGGCACTCAATCAAAATTTGACTTTTCCAACAAGTAATGACAGTCTGATTGTTTCAGTAGCAGGTCTTTATGAAGCTACCGTTCTATTGGCGAATGGCTGTTTTCACAAAGACACAATTGAGGTCATTGAAGCTGACCCTATATTCACACACGACATTATGATAGACAATCTCGATTGCAATCAGCCACAAGGGCAAATAAGTTTAAATATTGACACCAGCATATATTCTTTCAGTTGGGAAAACTATCCAGCAAGCTATTCGGACTCATTAGTCATCACTTATGATACTGCACAATCATTTACATTGATGATCACAGATTCTCTCGGTTGCACCAAAGAATTGAGTTATGAATCTTTTGAAAATTTTGAAGCGCCACAAGTAAATGCTACAGCTACAGAAATTGATTGCGACCTCGGATTTTCAAATGTAAACATCCCAGATCCAGTAGATGCTTTTTTAGTAGAATGGTATGATAATTCTGGTAATACTTATTCAGGTGATCAGATAGAAGTCTATCAATCTGGTGTGCTTTATTACGAAGTCACAACACCTACAAACGGTTGCTCCACATTGGACAGTATAGTAATCACAGGAAGTAATGACTTTCCAGATGTTTCCATTTCCGCTGGGCTTTTGAATTGTTCAAATACAGTAGACACATTAATCACTACAGTAAATCAAAATATCATTTCTTATACATGGGAAAATTCAGATGGCACTTTAATTCCTGGAGACAGCACCTTGATTATCACTGAAGGTGGTGATTATTTAGTTACAGTTATAAACGAATTAGGTTGTGAATCCACAGCTCTTATCACAACAGTTTTTGATACAGTTCCCCCAGCACTAACATTGCCAACAGATGTCACTCTTAATTGCAATGCCCTATTGTATAATGGCTTCATCACACCTGAGTCAGATTGGACAAGTATAGATTACACAGGCGATTGGTTTGACCCAATGAATTTAGAATTTTCAATTGACCAAGCAGGGACATATGAACTCATGGTCACTTCGCTTAATGGATGTACTGCAACTGATATAATAACAGTAGCCATAGACACTATAACACCTGAGTTGACTTTACTTTCAGATACAGTTTTAAATTGTAATATTTTATCTCTGGATGCTTTCGCGAATGTGTCTACTGCTTCAACTACTGGAGAATGGACTTCTAATAATTTTATGTCCACAGAAAATAATATTGAAATCTCAGAGCCTGGAATATATACATACACAGCAACAGGAGAAAATGGATGCACGAATATTGCGTCAATAAACATAATAGCAGATAATGAAGAGCCGCAGTTTACTGTTGAAGTCATAGATATAGGCTGCTCTAATGCAGAAGGAATAATATCAGTTATATCCAATGAGTTTTTAGCCAGTGTCGAATATTATCAGGGCAATATTTTATTAGACACTGGCTTAACTTTTGAATCAGATATTTTAGATCCCATTACGGTCATAGCCACTGGTGAAAATGGATGTATGTCAAATCAAACAGTTACTATCCAAGAAAATCTGACGAATGCAAGTTTCAGTGTGCAAGCCGATCCACTTGATTGTACCACCAATCCCGTTTTCATATCGATAGTAGAAAGTTTGGATATTATTTCGAGTCAAATCACAGATCAAGATGGCAATCCCATTGGAGACATCACAAGTCCCATTCTTAATACCGGCACCTATGATATCAGCATTACTTTAAGTGATGGTTGCATGGGTCAAGAATCAATAACTATTATGGAAGATATAGTTGATTTTGATTTTACGCCGCAAGCTGAAATATTAGATTGCACTGGAAATCCTGTCTTTATATCTATTTTAGAAAATTTGGCTATAGCCGAAAGTGAAATTTACGATGCCTTTGGCACATTCGTCGGAGACCTATTTGCGCCTGTTAGTGAGCCTGGTTTATATTATGTCAACGTAACATTAAATGATGGCTGTAATGGCACAGCATCAATCGCCATTGCATTAGATGAAAGCATCGTCGATTTTGGTCTCACCGCCGAAATGTTGACATGTAATACAAATGAAATTTTTATTCAAATTCAAGCTGCAGAAAACTATACGGACACATACATTTTAGATGATCAAGGGAATAACTTAGGCAATATAAATACTGCTATAAATACTAGTGGCATTTATACAGTAGGCGTAGTTGGAGACAACGGATGCATCTCAGAAAACATCATTGAAGTTTTTGCCAACAATGACATTCCCGAATTATCATACGAGCAAAAACTATTAGACTGCTCAGAAACAATAGCACTCGACAATATAGTTATCAGTGGCGGCACAGCACCCTATCAAATATCAATTGATGGCATAGACCAAACGAGTATAAATACCAACATCAGTATTGTAGGTTCGGGCACGCATGAAGTTTTGGTAACAGATGCCAACGGATGCACTCTTTTAGAAACAATCGACGTTGAACCTCTTACACCCGTTGATGCCAATATAACACCTTCACTCACGGTTCAAATTAACACTGACAACCAACTCAATCTTAATCTCAATAAACCACTTTCAGAGATTGAATCTATTGAATGGATTCCTGCAGATGGATTAAGCTGCTCTGACTGCGTTGATCCCATAGCTAATGTTGATGAAGAAAAATTGTATTCCATATTTGTAACAGACAACAATGGTTGCAAAACTGAAACTGAAATAAAGCTGCAAATACAAAGAAGCATTCGATATTATGTCCCTAATGTTTTCATCATAGGAAACAATAATGGTAGTGACAATAATTTCACCCTTTTCAGTAGAGACAATGACATTACCCTCATTAAAACAATGTCAATTTTTGATCGCTGGGGTAACAAGGTATTTATTAATAATGATTTTTTACCTAACCAACCTGAACTGGGTTGGGATGGCTACTTTAGCGGCGGTAAAGTTGAGCAAGGTGTATATGTGTTTAGTGCCGTGATCGAACTAGCAAATGGTGAAGAAGAAAAAGTGAGTGGTGGCGTTACGGTTTTGCAGTAAAGTTATTTATGTGAGCAATTGTCTGAATCAGGATTTTCTGGATTTTAAGATTTACACGATTTGTTACGCTTCCCAAAAAAACCAGTTCGATTTTGTCACAATTTTTGGTCAAAATTTCCGCCAAAACACTATCCTTCTCAATCAATAACCTTGTACTGCGTTCAAGGCTATTCATATGTCACACCTCTGGTGTTTAATCTTAAAATCTACTTTGAGATTACGATTAACCCTTTGTAAGCAATTGACGAA
>ENA-ORXM01000437-ORXM01000437.1-marine-metagenome-genome-assembly--contig:-NODE-437-length-75827-cov-3.637888_pt1 | contig 75827 bp, 80 predicted proteins | sample MGYA00237867_ERZ511480 | MGnify/ENA primary metagenome ERZ511480 (study PRJEB26309, sample SAMN06266103) | marine metagenome | isolation source: Algal blade | place: United Kingdom:Sidmouth, United...
TGAAGCGGGCCACGAAATACGACAAGACCGGTGACGAGCATTACAATCTGATTTCCGCCCTGCACAAATCGGTGCGCGGCTCTGACCCGGATGCCGCCCTTTATTGGTTCGCCCGCATGCTGGAAGGCGGCGAAGATCCGCGCTTCCTTGCGCGCCGCATCACCCGCATGGCCGTAGAAGACATCGGGCTTGCCGACCCGCAGGCGCAATCGGTATGCCTGCGATCATGGGAAACCTATGAACGGCTGGGATCACCAGAAGGCGAATTGGCGCTGTCCCAAGCCGTCGTCTACCTAGCGCTTGCGCCCAAATCCAACGCGAATTACGTGGCCTATAAGGCGGCGGTCAACAGCGCCAAACAAACCGGATCAGAGCCGCCACCTACACACATCCTCAACGCGCCAACGACGCTGATGAAGGAACAAGGGTTCGGCGCAGGCTACGCATATGACCACGACGCAGAAGACGGGTTCTCAGGCCAAAACTATTTCCCCGAAACCATGAAGCGGCCGATATTCTACGCGCCCGTCGATCGCGGCTTTGAGCGGGACCTGAAAAAGCGTGTCGAGTTTTTCGCAGGCTTGCGGGCCAAACGCGGCAAGAATTGACAAGCACCGCGCAAACCGCCACATGAGCCGGATGATAACACCTGTGATCTCTGTGGCTGTGGGCGGTGCGCTGGGCGCTGTGGCGCGGTACCTTGTCGGGCTGGCCGTGGCCTTTCCGCTGGGCACATTGACGGTCAACATCGTGGGATCATTGGCGATTGGTGTGGTCTGGGCTGTGTTCACAGCTCGCGGATTGCAGGCTTGGCTGCCGTTGGTGATGACGGGGTTCCTCGGGGGCTTTACCACCTTTAGCGCCTTCAGCCTCGATACCATGCGCCTGATCGAAACAGGCCGCCTTGGCGCGGCGTTTACATATGTTGCAGCCTCTGTGCTGCTATCGCTGGGGGCCTGTGCGTTGGGGCTTTGGCTGACCAAAGGAATGACGGTATGAGCCGCGTAGAAACACGAACAATCGGTCCTGATGACGGGGATCAACGGCTTGACCGCTATATGCGTCGCCATTTCCCGCACCTGACCCAAGGCCGCATTGAAAAAATGTGTCGCAAGGGCGAAATTCGCGTCAACGGTGGCCGTGTAAAAACAGCAACCCGTCTTGAGGTTGGCCAGAAAATCCGCATCCCGCCACTGCCCACCGAGGAAGAGGCCGCGATCGCATCGTCGCTGCTTAAACACGGCGTGACCAAGGCGGATGCCAAGCTGATCCAGTCCTGCGTGATCTACAAAGACGACCACATCATTGCGATCAACAAACCGGCGGGCCTTGCCACCCAGGGCGGGTCCAAAACCACGCGCCACGTTGACGGCATGGCCGAGGCGCTGATGTTCGGCTACGAGGATAAACCGCGCCTTGTGCACCGTTTGGACAAGGACACGTCGGGTGTTTTGTTGCTGGCGCGCACCCGCATGATGGCCAAGCAATTGACCGAGAACCTAAAGCACCGCGACACCCGCAAGATTTACTGGGCCGCGATTGCTGGCGTGCCGCATCCGCGTGCCGCGACGATCAAATACGGGCTGCATAAATCCGGTGGCCACGGCAGGGGTGGCGAGAACGAGAAAATGCGCTGCATCCACCCCAATGACGTGGCCAAAACCGAAGGTGCCAAGCGCGCCACCACCGATTATGCGGTGATGGATACGCTGGGCAGCCGTGCGGCGTGGTGTGCGCTTGTGCCGATCACGGGCCGCACCCATCAGCTGCGCGCCCATATGGCCGAGATCGGGCATCCGATTGTTGGCGACGGCAAATACGGCGGCTCGGCGCAAGAAAACCAAGGCGATGGCTGGGGTGCCGGCATGGGCGAGGAGATCGGCCGCAAGATGCACTTGCATGCGCGGTCCCTGACGATCGAACATCCGGTCACGGGGGCGACGCTGCACCTGACCGCTGATTTGCCTGACCATATGCAAGCCACGTGGGACTATGTGGGTTGGGTCGTTGGCCACGCCCCTGTTGATCCGTTCAACATGCCCGATGCCTGATCTGCGCCTCGTGATCTTTGACGTCGACGGCACGCTTGTCGACAGTCAGGCCGAAATTATGGCCGCAATGGCCATGGCCTTTGCATCCGAAGGGTTGCCCATGCTGGACCGCGCCACCGTGCTGTCCATCGTCGGGCTGTCATTGGCCGAGGCATTTGCGACGCTGTGTCCAGACAGTGACACCACCCAGCAGACCCGCCTTGTGCAGGCCTATAAGGATGCGTTCAACGATCTGCGCGGGACGGACGGCAAGGCAGAGCTGTCGCCGCTGTTCGACGGTGCCCGCGAGGCGATCATGGCGCTTCATGCACAAGACGAAATCCTGCTTGCTGTGGCTACTGGCAAATCAAAACGGGGTCTCGATAAAATGATCGAACGTCACAGCTTTGAAGGGATGTTTGTCAGCCAGCAGGTTGCGGATTTTCACCCTAGTAAACCACACCCCGCGATGGTGCTTGCCGCCTTGTCCGATACAGGTGTCGACCCTGCGCGCGCCGTGATGATCGGTGATACAACCTACGACATGGATATGGGCCGCGCAGGCGGCGTTGGCACGATTGGTGTCAGTTGGGGCTATCATGATATCGCCGATTTGAACGCCGACGTTATCATCGACAACTTTGCGGCGCTCCCTGCCGCAATCGACAAACTCACAAGGTAAAGTGCCATGAGCATTCTCAAGCAAAAACGGTTTTGGAAATCAGCGGGTGTCGTTGCGCGGGATGGCGGCTTTGGCGTGGAACTTGACGGGCGGTCCGTGAACACCCCGAACAAAACACCGCTGATCGTGCCGACGCAAATCATGGCGCAAGCGATTGCGGATGAATGGGACGCGCAGCCGGAAAAAATCGATCCGTTGTCGATGCCCGTCACCCGCAGCGCAAATTCCGCCATTGATAAGGTCGCACCGCAACAAGCCGAAGTCGTAGCGATGCTTGCCGAATATGGTGGTACGGACCTGTTGTGCTATCGCGCCGCAGGGCCACAAGAGTTGTGCGCGCTTCAAACCGCAGCTTGGGACCCTGTCCTTGATTGGGCCGCTGCGGAATTTGGCGGACGTTTGCTTGTTGGCGAAGGTGTGATGCACATCGCCCAAGACCCCGCATTGCTAGAGAATCTGCATGTTGAGGTTGCATCATTCGACAATTTTGCACTGGCCGGCGTGCACGATCTTGTCAGCATCAGTGGTTCGCTGGTTCTCGCACTTGCTGTGACCCGCGGGACCATCTCGGTTGACGATGCGTGGGGCAAAAGTCGAGTCGACGAGCATTGGCAAGCGTCACAATGGGGTGACGATGACGAGGCCCGCGCACATGAACAGCTGAAAAAAGAAGCATTTCTGCACGCTTACCGATTCTATCAGCTATCGTTTACCTAGGGTAATTTTGCGATTATTGCCGAAAACATCGGATTTAAGGCGATTCGTAGAAAATCAACCCCATCATTGCCCATTGGCAGCCTTGACCTTTGGTCCCGATGTCGGCCAGTATTTGTCGATTGAAGGGGTAACCCGTCATGACACTCATCAGCCCTTAGGGCAAAAAACGATCCTTCTGACCTAAGATCAGAAGGAAACTCAGGAAGAGGTAAAAATGAAAAAAACCGTATTTCTCGGCGCACTGACTGTTGCAGCCCTGACGGCTGGCGTTGCATCTGCTGCAACTCTGGACGACGTAAAAGCACGTGGTTCTTTGAACTGTGGTGTTACAACTGGTCTTGTTGGCTTTGCCGCACCTGACGCCAATGGCGTTTGGGAAGGTTTCGACGTAGGCATCTGCCGCGCTGTTGCCGCTGCTGTATTCGGCGATCCAACGGCTGTTGAATTCGTTCCAACAACAGGCAAGACACGCTTTACCGCGCTTGCTTCTGGTGAAATCGATCTGCTGGCACGTAACACCACATGGACAATGTCCCGTGACGTTGACCTTGCGTTCGAATTTGTTGGCGTAAACTACTATGACGGCCAAGGCTTCATGGTTCCAAAAGACCTCGGCGTTTCTTCCGCTAAGGATCTGGACGGCGCGACTGTATGTATCCAGACCGGTACAACAACAGAGCTGAACCTTGCTGACTTCTTCCGCACAAACGGCATCTCTTACGAGCCAGTGCCGATTGAAACAAACGCAGAGGCACAGCAGCAGTACCTTGCTGGCGCATGTGACGTTTACACAACTGACGCATCCGGCTTGGCTGCGACACGTGCAACATTCGAAGCACCAGGCGACCACGTTCTGCTGCCAGAAATCATCTCCAAAGAGCCACTCGGCCCGCTGGTTCGCCACGGCGACAACGAATGGGGCGATATCGCGCGTTGGACGTTGAACGCACTGGTCACAGCTGAAGAGCTGGGCATTACGTCTGCAAACATCGCAGAACTTTCTGCTGCGCCAACCAACAACCCAGAAGTGAACCGCATCTTGGGCACCGAAGGCAACTTGGGTGAGCAGCTGGGTCTGTCCGCAGACTGGGCTAAGAACGCGATTGCTGCTGGTGGTAACTACGGCGAATTGTTCGAGCAGAACATCGGCGAATCAACACCAATCGGCCTTGCACGTGGCTTGAACGCTATGTGGACCGAAGGCGGCCTGATCTACTCACCACCATTCCGTTAAGTTTTGGTGTAAGAATAAGGGGCGCGGTGAAAGCCGCGCCCTTTTTTGCTAAATAATGCTCGGCGCATGGCCCCATCAAAGAGGGCCGCATTTTTAAAGCGCTGACCAAACGGGGAAATATTATGACGTCGATCACAGACCCACCCAAGGGGTCATTTCGCCTGTCCATGCTCATCAATGATACGCGCTACCGGTCCATTACGTTTCAGGTTATTGCGTTCATTTTGCTGGCACTGTCGCTGGGCTATCTGATCAACAACCTGTTCACCAACCTCGCTGATCGGGGTTTGAACATTGATTTCGGGTTCCTCGGGGTGCCTGCCGGATATGACATTAACCAGCGGCTGATCGAATATACGAGCCAATCAACCAACCTGCGTGCCGCGTTGGTCGGTATTTTGAACACGCTTTTGGTTGCTGTTCTGGCCTGTGTGACTGCCACGATATTTGGGGTGCTTGCCGGTGTGCTGCGCCTGTCGAATAACTGGATCGTCAGCAAATTGATGGCGTTTTATGTTGAGATTTTCCGAAACATTCCTGTTCTGATCTGGGTCATCATTATCTTTACGATTATGACGGCTGTACTGCCGGGTCCGCGTGAATTCCGCGGCGATGATCCAACCGCGTCGATGCTGTTTGGTGTCTCTGCGTTTACCAACCGCGGTGTCTATATCCCGCTGCCGTATTTCACACGCGGCTTTGGCGGTGGTGCTGATCTGCTTTTGGTGTTTGCGGTTCTCGCGGGCTCTTTCTTCGGCGCCCGTGCCGTGACGGCCCGTGCGACGCGCATCCAAGAGGCGACGGGTATCCGTCCAGCCACGTTGATGACAAACCTTGCAATCTGGTTCGCACCTTTGATCATCGTGTTCTTGGTCTTGGGCCTGACATTCGAAGTACCAGAGCTTAAGGGCTTCAACTTTGCCGGCGGCATTAAGGTCGGTGGTCCCCTGATCGCCATCTGGTTTGCGCTGTCGATCTACACCGGTGCCTTTATCGCGGAAAACGTGCGTGCAGGTATTCAGGCTGTGTCCAAGGGCCAGACCGAGGCGGCAGGCGCGCTGGGCATCCGCCCGGGTCGCATCATGAGCCTTGTGGTGTTGCCGCAGGCGTTGCGTGTGATTATCCCGCCGCTGATCTCGAACTACCTCAATATCACCAAGAACTCTTCGCTGGCGATTTTGGTGGGCTACGCTGATGTCACGGCGACGCTGGGTGGGATTACCCTCAACCAGACTGGCCGTGCGATCGAGTGTATCTTGCTGCTGATGCTGTTCTATCTTGTGATTTCGCTGCTGATCTCATCCACGGTGAACGTCTACAACAATTCAATCAAACTGAAGGAGCGTTAAGCGATGACCGATACATCCAATACTTCGATCGCCTTCGTTCGCACGTCTGATGTGCCGCCATCGCCGCCGCCGCCCAATGCTGCGGGGCCTGTTAAATGGCTCAAGGATAACCTGTTCGCGACACCCGCAAACAGCATCCTGACCATTGTGGCGCTTTTGCTCATCTACATGATCCTCAGTGGTATCTTGCCGTGGTTGTTCAACGGAATCTGGGACGCGCCAAGCCTTGCTGCGTGTCGTGATGTCCTGAATGGCGACAGTGGCGGTTGCTTTGCTGTTCTGTCCGAGCGTTGGAACCAGCTGTTGTTCGGGTTCCAGTATCCGTCCGATATCTACTGGCGTCCGGGTCTGGCGTTTGCCCTGCTTTTCGTTGCAATGGCCCCTGTGCTGTTCTTTGATTTACCGCGCAAACTGCTGTTGTTCACTGGTGTTTATCCGTTCCTTGCCTTCTGGCTGCTTTGGGGCGGGTCGGTGTTGGTGCCACTGTTGGCGCTGGCTGGCTTTGTCGTGGGCTACATCGTCTACGCACGCTACGTCGCAACCAGCTTTGCACTTGGTTTCTTTGGTGGCATCGCAGCTGCGGTTGTTATCTGGCAAATCGGTGGGATGCTGCTTCCGGAAACGGAAATCACCGAAGGGGCCATGCGCTCTGTGCCAAGCCGTTACATGGGGGGCTTCATGCTCAACATGATGCTTGGCGTGACTTGCGTGTCTTTGTCGCTGCCGCTTGGTATCGCTTTGGCGCTTGGTCGTCAGTCATCCATGCCGTTGATCAAATACATCTGCGTGATCTTCATCGAATTCATTCGTGGCGTGCCATTGATCACACTGCTGTTCGTGGCAAACGTGATGTTGGGCTACTTCTTCCCTCCGGGGTCGGGTGTTGACCTGTTCTTGCGCGTTGTGATCATGATCACCATGTTCTCGGCCGCGTATATCGCAGAGGTGATCCGTGGTGGCTTGGCTGCCTTGCCAAAGGGACAATACGAGGCCGCAGACAGCCTCGGCTTGGACTACGCGCAGGCCATTCGCCTCATCATCTTGCCACAAGCGCTTAAAATCTCGATCCCGGGTATCGTGAACGTATCGGTCGGCTTGTTCAAAGATACCACATTGGTGTCAGTGATCTCGATGTTCGATCTGGTCGGCATGATCCGCGGCCCCATCCTTGCCTCCACAGAGTGGAACGGCGTCTACTGGGAACTGTTCGGCTTTGCCGCACTTCTGTTCTTCGTCGTCTGCTACGGCATCTCACAATACTCACAATGGTTGGAGCGTCGTCTCGCTACCGATCACCGCTAAGAGGAGGCTATCCAAATGACTGAAGCCGCAAAAATGCAGGTATCCGACGAAGTCGCGATTACCATTGAAAATATGAACAAGTGGTACGGCACATTCCACGTGCTGCGCGACATCAACCTCACCGTGAACCGTGGTGAACGGATCGTTGTCTGTGGCCCGTCAGGGTCCGGCAAATCCACGCTGATCCGCTGCATCAACGCCCTTGAGGAACACCAAAAGGGCAGCATCGAGGTGGATGGCACATTGCTGTCGTCAGATTTGAAAAACATCGACAAGATCCGGTCAGAGGTCGGCATGTGCTTTCAGCATTTCAACCTTTTCCCGCATTTGACGATTTTGGAAAACTGCACATTGGCGCCGATCTGGGTCCGTAAAACGCCCAAGAAAGAAGCCGAAGAGATCGCAATGCATTTCCTTGAAAAGGTGAAAATTCCTGATCAGGCGAACAAATACCCCGGTCAGTTGTCAGGTGGTCAGCAGCAGCGTGTGGCGATTGCCCGTTCGCTATGCATGAAACCGCGTATCATGTTGTTCGATGAACCAACATCCGCGCTCGACCCCGAGATGATCAAAGAGGTGCTCGACACCATGATCGAGCTTGCCGAAGAAGGCATGACAATGATCTGTGTGACGCACGAGATGGGCTTTGCCCGTCAGGTTGCCAACCGTGTTATCTTCATGGACCAAGGTCAGATTGTGGAACAGAACGAACCAGAAGAGTTCTTCCTCAATCCAAAATCAGAGCGCACACAGTTGTTCCTGAGCCAGATTCTGGGCCACTGATCGTCGCTGGATATTGAAAAGGCCCTCGTCATCGGCGGGGGCTTTTTTGTGCCTAATCGGTTTCGCGCCCTGCGGCCCCGATCAGGTCACGCGGCACAATAAAGTCGACAACTATGCCTGTTCCAATCGCGACCGGACCCGCGAAATCTATCACCGTCGTAGCACAGGTCGGATAGTCGTCGAACCTGCGATGATCCGGAGCCTTGATCGTCAGCGCACGCGCCAGCATCCCGATGCCCGGATTGTGGGCAATGATCGCGACGCAGTCGTCGTTTGCCCGCTGTGCGACGTCCAGCACCGTATCGGGCGATGCATGGTACAGCTTGGGCAGATAATTTACGAATGGGTCTCCGTTCAGGCAGGGCAGCACCAGCTCGGCTGTTTCTTTCGTGCGCGCGGCGTCTGACACCAGCACGCGGGCGGGCTCGTACCCTTTGGCTTGCAACCATGTGCCGATCGCCCGTGCCGCATCGCGCCCGCGCTTGTCCAATACACGTGCGTGGTCATCTTGGAACGGATCGTCCCAGCTTGATTTAGCGTGGCGGATCAAGATCAGGCGCATCAGCGAAAGGCCTCCATGTGAAATGCCGCCTGCGCGGGCAACCTGCGGGACTGACCCACAGGGCATGCACGGCGGGCTTGGCAACCATCCGTCAAACATGACGCACCGCGCGCAGTATTCAAGTGGGATTTGCAGGCCGCGACATCGTAACCGTCGTCAAATGCCCCAACAGGGCAGGCCGTTTTGCAGGGTGCATGACAGGTCAAACATGGCAGGCGACCTTGACAAACTGTGGCATCATTTGGCATCCAAACGGCCCCACGGTAGGACGCAAACAATCCGGTCGCTTCATGCACCAGAAAGCCGATCGGTGATGCCCATGCCCGCCCTGTGCGCAATGCCCAAGTGTAAAACGGCCGGAACGGTGCACCACCAAACGGATAATAAGCCTTGCCGCCCGCAGCCTCGGCCACCGCGCCAACCACGCGCCGCGACCACCGATCCAACGGGTCGGCAGCGCCGTCGGCGTGCTCGGGTGTTTGCGTGAATAATGGCCAGAACGCAGGCTCGTCCGGCCCGAGCAGCACCAGACTTCCACCCGCCTCGGCCAGCCCGTCGTCGGGGCGCACCGCACAGCGCCCCATTTCCATCAGGCCCGTGCCGTTTAGGTCAAGTGCGCTCAACCCTTTGGCTCGCGGATCAATGAACCCGCGCCGTGGTCTGTGAACAATTCAAGCAGGCACGCATTCGGGGCGCGGCCGTCAAGGATTACAACCGCGTTCACCCCTTGGGCAATTGCGTCAAGCGCTGTCTCCGTCTTAGGGATCATGCCACCGGCAATCGTGCCATCCGCGATCAGCTTGCCAATCCGCGCGGGCGACATTTCGGTCAATACGGTGCCTTGCTTGTCCTTTACGCCCGCCACGTCGGTCAGCAGCAACAGACGGTCCGCCTTAAGCGCACCTGCAATCACGCCTGCGACAGTGTCGCCATTGATGTTGTAGGTTTCGCCGTCGCGTCCCATGCCCAAAGGCGAAATCACGGGAATGGCCTTGGCTGCGTGCAGGTCGCGCAAGATTGTCACATCGACGTCGGCAGGTGTGCCCACAAGGCCAAGCGCTGCGTCTGTTTGGTCACAGACCATCATGTTGGCATCCTTGCCCGACAGACCCACGGCCTTGCCGCCCTCGTCGCTGATCGCTTGCACGATGCGGCCGTTGACCTTGCCTGATAACACCATTTCAACGACGTCCATCGTCGCCTGATCGGTCACGCGTTTGCCGTTCACGAACTCTGACTTGATTGCCAGTTTCGCGAGCATTTCGTTGATCATTGGCCCGCCGCCATGCACGACAACGGGGTTCACGCCGACCTGCTGCATCAGCACCACATCGCGCGCAAAGCTATACATCGCCTCGTCGCTACCCATGGCATGACCGCCGAGCTTAATCACAACCGTGGCACCAGCATAGCGTTGAAGGTAGGGCAGGGCCTGCGACAACGTCGCGGCCGTGGCGATCCAATCTTGGTTCATCAGGGGCGTCCTTCGCTTCATGAAATGCCGGCGATTATCGCGCGGAGTGTCGGGATCCCGTCACCCTTTTCCGAGCTGGTCAAGATCAGTTCAGGATATGCGGCCGGATGTTTGGCCAGTGCCGCGCGCGTCTTTGCCATTGATGCCTCAAGCGCATCGCCGCGCAATTTGTCGACCTTGGTCATCACGACCTGAAACGTCACAGCGGACCGGTCCAGCAGGCTCATGATTTCCTCGTCGACGGCCTTGGCCCCGTGACGTGCGTCGATCAGAACGAACACACGGCGCAGGGTCTGGCGGCCTGACAAATACTGCTTGAGCAACCGCTGCCATTTTTCGACAACAGCAATGGGCGCATTGGCAAACCCGTAGCCGGGTAAATCGACAACGTAAAAATCGCCAGCGGTGAAAAAGTTGATTTCTTGCGTGCGGCCCGGCGTGTTGGATGCCCGCGCAAGTCCCTTGCGGCCCGTCAGTGCGTTGATCAACGATGATTTGCCCACGTTGGACCGTCCGGCAAAACATACCTCGACGCGGTCGGCATCGGGCAGGCCATCCATGGCCACGACGCCCTTGACGAATTCGGTCTCTCCCGCGAACAACAACCGCCCTTTTTCCAACGCGTCGGCGTCGGGTGTGGGGGCCTCTATGAAACGGATTTCCATGTCAAATAACTTTCAATGTGTCGCCAAGACGGATCGTACCGCCTTGCGTGACTTCGGCATAGACGCCAAAATCCTGATGATCCCAAGTGTCGCGCAGAACGCGCAGCAGGTCGATGTCGCGCTTGCCGGTTTGCGGGTTCGCCGCCGTGTGGTTGCACCGCGCGATAGGCGCTTTTACCCGCAATTCGGTGTTACCGATCGCCGCGGATTTGCCGATCCAGTCCCGTTCGGCCCACGCATCAAGGCCGTCGATCCAGATATTGCCGCGCCAGCGTTCCGGCGCAATATCCTGACCCGCATGATCGGCTACATGCCGATGGCTTGCCATGTTCATGATCGACACTGACGGGTAATCCGTGTCGGTCATGCCTTGTGCAGGGTTGTGAACGATCCCGTCAGGCACCCGTTTGTCCGCAGGGCAAAGTGGCATGACCCAGTCCAGAAACCGCGCGACATCATCGGCGTGATCGGGTTTGATCGCTATCTCGCCCAGACGTGCGTGGCGTAGGCTGACCATTGCGGTGGCTTCGTCCAATGTGGCCCAAATCCCCGCAAGGTCAGGGGTTAAATTGCCGATCATAAAATTCCGGCAATAGGCCCAAGCAGGGTCGGCGCGGTCAAACTTGGTATCCGCATGGGTTACGGCCCAATGCCTGTCCCACGGGATCGTTTGGCCAACGCTCAACGCAATAGCGCCCAGCGCCTCGCGGCCGTGGCTTTTTATCGGGTACCGCCACAATGATGCGACGGTGCCCATCTATTTTTCCTTGGGTGCTTTGGTGTCATTCGCGGCCTTTGGTGTCTTCTTGAACCCTTCGCGAATGTTGCCAAACACATCAGGCTTTTGGCCGTGGCTGGTCATAATCACATACTGCTGGATGAACGTGATCGTGTTGTTCGCGATCCAGTACAGAACCAAGCCGCTGGCAAAAGAGCCAAGCATGAACATGAATACCCACGGCATCCATGCAAAGATCATTTTTTGCGTCGGGTCCGTTGGTGCAAGGTTCAGCTTTTGCTGCATCCACATCGAAACACCAAGGATGATTGGGAGAACGCCAAGGCTGAAGATCGCCAAGATGCTGCCTGCTTCGGGGACGCCCCACGGCAACAAACCAAACAGGTTCAGGATGGAGGACGGGTCCGGCGCGCTAAGATCCTTGATCCACGCGATCCATTCCGCGTGGCGCAGTTCGATCGTGACAAAAATCACCTTATACAACGAAAAGAAGATCGGAATTTGCAAGAAGATCGGCAGGCAACCGGACGCAGGGTTCACTTTATTATCTTTATAAAGCTTCATCATGCCTTGTTGCATGGCCTGCTTGTCGTCGCCTGCGCGCTCCTTGAGCTTCTCCATTTCCGGCTGAAGCCCCTTCATTTTTGCCATTGAAACGTGTGATTTATACGCGAGCGGCAGCACCAACGCCTTGAGGATCACCGTCAGGGCAATGATCGACCAGCCCATGTTGCCGATATAAATATTCAACGTGTGCAGCAGCCAGAAAATCGGCTTCGTCAGGAAAAAGAACCAGCCCCAGTCAATGCTATCCAAAAAGCCGGTGACGCCGTCGTCGTTTTCATAATTACGGATCGCTTCCCATTCTTTTGCACCAGCAAAAAGACGGGTTGTGACGGTCGCTGTTTCACCTGCTGCAACCGTATTGACGGCCATCACCGCCTCGGCTTGGTACAGGTTGCGCGACGCGAAATACTTGCTGACCGACCGGAATGGCTGCGCCTGATCGGGGATCAGCGTGGTCATCCAGTAGTGGTCGGTATACCCGATCCACCCGTTGCCCGCGACGTCGATCCGCTCGGCTTGGGTGCCTTCACGACTGTCGACGTCGTAATCCTCAATCTTGCTGTATTTGGTTTCTTCCAACTCTCCGTCAGACATCCGCACGAGACCTTCGTGCAGGATAAAGAAGTTTTTCAAGTCCGAGGGCAGGCCATGGCGGCGCAACAACCCGTAGGGTCGCGCAGAAATTGTATCGTTCGTCGTGTTTTCAACACTTTGGGCAAACGCGAACATGAAATCTTGATCAACACTGATGGTGTTGCGAAAAATCAAGCCGGCACCATTGTCCCAAACAATCGTCACGGGTGTGTCGGGCGTTAGCGTATCACCGCTTTCGAGCGACCAAATTGTTTCTGGTCCCGGAACGGCATCGGCTGCCAGCCCGTTTGCACCAGCCCAACCGAAGGCCGCGAAATATGCATCTGCATCGCCGACAGGACGCAGCAGACGCACAGTTGCGGCCCCTTCATCCTGTGTTTCGCGGTAATCTGTCAGGGCAAGATCATCAATCCGACCGCCAAGCAAAGACAACGACCCGGAAAGCTGGGGTGTTTCAATCGCGATGCGCGGCGCATCGACGGCGACATCATCTGCAGGAGCGCCAGTTGTCGCGGTGCTTGTGTCCTCGGCCACAGGAACGGTGCCATCCACTTGTGCGGTTGTCTGCTCAACACCCGGAAGCGTCGTTGGCTCCTCAGGCGGAAACAGCCAAAACCAAGTAAGAATCACAAGGAAGCTAAGTACCGTTGCGAGGATGAGGTTCTTGTTCTGGTCGTCCATCTGAAACCGCCCATTTCACTGAAAATATCCACGCTGTTCAACCCTTGCAGGGGGCAAAGGTCAAGCTGTTTTCAGTGTTTTAGGTGCAAACCAAGTGGATTGTGACCATTCTTTGCGCGGGGCCGCCGCTATCTTGTGGCGCGGCGCTCCACTTCCCATATTTGCACAGGTTCAAAGTTCTCGATCCACCGGGTTATATCAGCAAAGCTTGCGGGACGTGCCAGTGCGAAACCCTGCATGTGGCGGCATCCCATTTCACTTAGCATATCTTGCTCTTGCGGTGTTTCCACGCCCTCTGCCAGTGTCACAAGGTCAAGCCGCTCTGCCATCGTCAAAATCGCAGCGACCATATTTTGTTGCTCGGTATCCCGATTGATATTGGTCACAAAGGACCGGTCAATCTTGATGCGTTGAATGGCGTATTTGCGGATCGTTGTGATCGACGCGTGCCCCGTGCCAAAATCATCAAGATCAATACCGCACCCCGCAGCAGCCAGTCGGCTCAGGTTCTTTTCGATGATGTTTTCCATACCTGAACCCACCACAGTTTCGAGGACCTCAATCACCAGACGCCCCGGCGCCAATTTGTATTTGTCCAATTCCATCAGGATGTGATCGACCAGATAGGGATTGCGCAGTTCTGCATTGGACATGTTGATCGACACTTGCGGAACAAATAATCCCTGCCGATCCCAATCGCACATCGCCCGCAATGCATCCGAAAGCATCAGATGCCCGAGCTGTCCCATCAAACCATTCTGCTCGAGCACCGGTAAAAAGTCGGCGGGCGCAATAAGCCCCCGCAGCGGGTGCCGCCATCGCGCCAGCGCTTCCACGCCTGATAACTGTCCCGTGACAAGGTCAATCTGGGGTTGGAAATGGGCTGTAATCTCTCTTTTTTGTAAGGCCGCCTGCACTTCGCCGATCAGCCCGTTATGGGTTGTGATCCGGTTATGCATCTCGGCTGAATAACTCCTGATTGCGTTTGGCCCGTCACGCAGCGCCTCAAATTGCGCAATACTGGCGGCGCGCAGCAATTGTTTCGCAGTCGGGCGGTCCAACCGCGAGGCAAGCGCGAAGCCGACCGAAACCGTGACATGCATTTGCCCGTTTTCCATCGGCAACGGATCGGCCATCGTATGTTGAATCCGTGTGGCCAATTGAATGGCGGCTTCCAGATCAAGGCGACGTTCCGGCGATAGCGCGATCCCGAACCGCGCGCCATGAAGTTGAACCAATCGATCATCCGGCCCAAGCAGGTCGGCAATCTTGTGTGCGATGCCTTCTAAAACTACATCCGTCGTATCGCGATCATGGGTTTCTTCAATCTTGCGAAAATCGTCAACTTCGAAAATTAGCGCCGCCGCCGCCTGACTAAGCCGCCTATTCGCCGTCAGCATGTCGGTTAGGACATCAACAAATGCACCGCGCCCCGTGCAGGGATCGGGGCGTTCAGCGCGCAGAAATAGCATGACCATATGCCAAAGCATGCCTGCCAATCCGCGCACAGGGTGAAAACCTGCTTTTCTCATGGGTCGCCTCTTGTTTGCGCAATATCGGAAATTGCCGCAGGGTTAAGCTGTCTTATATTCCTGACGATTGGGTTAATGCGCGCACTGGTCGTGTCCGCGTCGCGTGCTAAATCCACTCGAAAGGAGACAAAGATGCGGATTTTCATTGCAGCAGCGCTCATGGCGTTGGCCGCTTGCACTGGCAAGCCAAGTTTCGACGATGCCAGCCTGTCGGATCAAAAACTCAATCTTGAGGAGTTCTTCGACGGGGAACTGGTGGCATACGGTCAATTCCAAGATATCCTCGGCACCGTGCGGCGGTCATTTGTCGTCACGATCAACGGGGACTGGGACGGCACGCGCCTTCGCCTGCAAGAAGACTTCGTCTACGAGGATGGCGCAACAGAGCAGCGCATCTGGACATTGTTGAAAACCGGCGACGATACATGGACGGGGACAGCGCCCGGCGTGATTGGCGAGGCACAAGGCATTGAGCAAGACAATCGCTTTAACTGGAAGTACGAGATTGATCTGCCGATCCCGTCTGCTGACGGCACAGTGGAAACCATGCGGGTGACATTCGACGACTGGATGTGGCTTTTGTCCGATGACCGCTTGTTGAACCGCGCCTATGTCAAACGCTACGGTGTCGATATCGGGGATGTCATTATCTCGTTCGAGAAATGATCAGTCGGGGACGTTGTCGATCCCCGATCCGCCCCACGGATGGCAACGGCAAATGCGGTGTGCGGTCAGATACCCGCCTTTGACCCCGCCGTGTTTTTGCAATGCTTCCATTGCATAGGCAGAACACGTCGGCTGATATCTGCACCCATGCCCGACCCAAGGCGAGCCGACCGTGCGGTACGCCCGCACTGGCAGCGACAGAACATAGGCCAGCGGGCTCATGCATGCACCTTGGCAATCGCGCGCTTCATGTCGCGCAGCAGATCTTCGAACGGGATCGACCCTGTTGTCGTGTTGCGCCCGACAAGCACATAATCCCAGCCGTCACGTCCCAACGTGGGCAATGTCATGCGCGCAATTTCGCGCAAGCGCCGTTTGGCACGATTGCGGGCCACCGCATTGCCGACCTTTTTGGAACAGGTAAAGCCCACGCGTATCCCCGCGGCCTCCCCTTGGGCACGTTTGCGCGCCTGAAGATGAACACCGTTGGTGCCTTGCCTGCGGGCATTGGATGCACGAACGAAATCCGCGCGTTTTGTCAAAACAATCAGCTTTGGACAAACGGAAACCGCCGGTGGACCGTCCAAGGGACCAGCGACATCGCTAACCTTGGGTTCCACCGGCGGTTTCAAATCGAATAACCTTAACTGGCGCTTACGCGCTCAGCTTGGACCGGCCCTTGGCGCGGCGGTTGTTCAGGATGCGACGGCCAGCTTTGGTCGCCATACGTGCGCGAAAGCCGTGACGGTTCTTACGAACGCGATTGGATGGTTGGAACGTGCGCTTCATAGCGGTGTCCTTTGGTTATGGCTAAACCCCGAGAGGGGATTCGAAGCCGATCTACAATTCAGACCCTGCCAATAGAGGGGCAAGCTAAGTCTGTCAACGCGCAACACGGGGGGAAACTGCAACATTTCGCACAAACTTGCGCAGGTCAAATGTTACAATCATCACGAAATATGTCTATTAATATGAAACATGTGGTGCTGATTTATCAACGCCGCGTGAGCGGGCTATGACAATCGGGCCAAGCAGTCCATCTAGGGTCTGAACGCTATGCCCTTTATTTACTGGAAAGCCAGCTCAAATGTCCGATACCAATCCCATCATGCGGCGCCTGCCGCTTATTATTATCCTGATTGTGGCCGTTCTTGGCGCGTTCTTCTTGCGCGACTACCTGACGTTCGATGCGCTGGCCGAAAACCGCGAGCAATTGATCGCCTTTCGCGACGCCAACTACCTGCTGACAGCACTCGCCTTTATTGGCATCTATATTATCATCGTCGGCTTCTCGCTTCCCGGTGCGACGATTGCCACGCTGACGGGTGGCTTTCTCTTTGCCACGTTTCCCGGTGCATTGTTCAACGTGCTGGGTGCGACAATCGGTGCGACTGCAATTTTTCTTGCCGCGCGCTGGGGCTTTGGGGAAAAACTGGGTGCCAAACTCGAAGGCTCCGATGGCGTCGTCAAAAAAATCAAGGACGGTATCGACGAAAACCAATGGTCCATGTTGTTCCTGATCCGCCTTGTGCCCGCGATCCCGTTCTTCATGGCCAACCTGATCCCCAGTTTTCTTGACGTCCCGCTGCGCCGCTTTGTGATCTCTACCTTTCTTGGCATCATTCCGGGCACGACGGTATACACATCCGTAGGCGCTGGGCTGGGCGAGGTATTCGCGCGTGGTGAAACTCCAAACCTCGGCATTATTTTTGAACCTGCTATTCTGCTGCCGATCCTCGGATTGTGCGCGCTGGCGGTCCTTCCCATCATCATCAAGGCCGTGCGCGGCAAGAAAGGTCTGTAATCATGAACCGTATTAAAACTGATCTGTGCATCATCGGCGGCGGCTCTGGCGGTTTGTCCGTGGCTGCGGGTGCCGTGCAAATGGGCGCGTCCGTCGTGCTGCTTGAGGGCCATAAAATGGGTGGCGATTGCCTGAATTACGGTTGTGTGCCGTCCAAGGCGCTGATCGCATCGGCCAAACAGGCCCACGCCATGACCCACGGCGCCAAATACGGTGTGGCCGACGCCACCCCGTCCGTGGATTACGCCGCGGCCAAGGACCACGTGCATGAGGTGATCGCCACCATCGCTCCTGTCGACAGCGTGGAACGGTTTGAGGGGCTGGGCGTGCAAGTGATCGAGGAATTCGGCACATTCATTTCCCCCACCGAGGTGCAGGCTGGCGACACCATCATCGAGGCCCGCCGCTTTGTCGTGGCCACAGGTTCCGGCCCGTTTGTGCCGCCCATCGACGGGCTGGACACCGTGAAGCATTACACCAACGAAGACATTTTTGACCTGCGGGAACGTCCCGACCACCTGATCGTGATTGGCGGCGGTCCCATCGGCATGGAAATGGCCCAAGCGCACGTGCGGCTCGGCTCTAAGGTGACTGTGATCGAGGGTGCCAAAGCCTTTGGCAACGACGACCCTGAAACAGCCGCCATCGTGATCGAGAACCTCAAATCCGAGGGCATCGAGATCATCGAGGGCGAGCAAGCGGGCAAGATCAGCGGGCAGGGCGACCAGATCACCGTGCACACGCCCAAGGGCGATTTCACAGGCTCGCATCTGCTCATGGCCGTTGGCCGCAAGGTGAACATCGACAAACTGGACCTTGAAAAGGGTGGCATCGACTTTGACCGTCGCGGATTGAAAGTAGGTGATAACCTGCGCTCGGTGTCCAACAAAAAAGTCTATGCTGCGGGTGACGTCGCGGGCGGCCTGCAATTCACCCATGTCGCGGGTTATCATGCGGGGGTGCTGATCCGTTCGCTCTTGTTCGGCCTGCCCACGAAACAGAAAACCTCCCACATCCCGTGGGCCACCTACACCGATCCCGAACTGTCCCAAGTCGGCCTGACCGAGGCACAAGCCCGCGACAAATACGGGTCCAAGCTCGAGGTTGTGCGCTTTGACATGCACCACAACGACCGCCTGATCGCCGAGCGTAAGAACAAGGGCCTGATCAAGGTCATGGTCGTCAAAGGCCGCCCTGTCGGCGCATCCATCGTGGGGCCAATGGCGGGTGAATTGATCGGCATGTGGGCCATGGCCATCGCCAATAATATGAAGATGTCAGCGGTCGCAAATACTGTGCTACCGTACCCCACGGTTTCTGAGGTAAACAAACGTGCGGCGGGTGCCTATTTCAGCCCGCGCCTGTTTGAAAGCAACACAGTCAAGCGTGTCGTGCGGTTCGTACAACGCTGGCTGCCATAAGGTAGACGAAGGCACATGCTCAATTCGCTTTCGGGTCGGTTTCTGATCCTGACGACGATCTTTGTAATGCTGGCCGAGGTGCTCATTTTTGTGCCCTCGGTTGCGCGTTTCCGCGAGGATTATCTGCGCGCCCGTCTGGAACGCGCACAGATCGCGTCGCTCGCGCTCGAGGCGGATGATATGATCACCCCCGCGCTCGAGGCCGAGTTGCTGTTGAACGCCGAAGTTTATAACGTCGTGCTGCGCCGCGATGAAATCCGCCAGCTTGCGCTGTCATCGCCGATCCCGTCGCCGATTGACGCGACTTACGACATGCGTGATCCCGCAGCCATGGTGCTGATCGCGGATGCCATGCGGACCCTGATCAACCCCCAAGAACGGATCGTGCGTGTCATCGGCAACCCCGTGCGCGACGGCGGATTGTTGATCGAGGTCACGATGGATGAAATGCCCCTGCGGGGTGCCATGGTCGATTACGGCCTGAATGTGCTGGCCCTGTCTGCCGTCATTTCGATCATCACGGCGCTTTTGTTGTTCGGTGCCGTGCAATACCTGCTGGTGCGCCCGATCAAAGGGGTCGTCGGCCATATGCAATCCTATGCCAAAGCCCCCGAGGATGCGCGCCGCATCATCGTCCCCTCCGCTGGCGTGACCGAACTGCGCGCCGCCGAAGAGGCGCTGCAACTGATGCAAACCGATCTGACAGGCGCGCTTAAGCAAAAGGAACGTCTGGCGCAGCTTGGCGGCGCCGTGGCCAAGGTTAGCCACGATCTGCGTAACATCCTGACGTCCGCGCAGCTGTTTACCGACCGCATCGAAGGGTCCGATGACCCGCTTGTGAAACGCATGGCCCCCAAACTTGTGGGCTCCATCACCCGTGCTGTGAACCTGTGCGAAACCACGCTTGCGTTTGGCCGTGTCGATGAACCTGCGCCAACGCTGGGCCGCGTGAACCTTGCCAGTATCGTTAGCGATGTGATCGACAGCGAACGCCTTGCCGCAGGTGATCACGACCTGTCGTTCTCCGAAGACATCCCCGCTGGCATGACCCTGCGCGCCGACGGTGAACAGCTGTTCCGCGCTCTGTTCAACCTTGTGCGCAACGCACGCCAAGCGATCATGGTCACCCACAAACCCGGCGCAATTAACGTCGAAGCCTACGAGGACGATAGCGCTTGGTGGATCAAAGTCACCGACACTGGTCCCGGCCTGCCGCCCAAGGCCCAAGAACATTTGTTCCAGCCCTTCCAAGGCGGCGTGCGCAAGGGCGGCTCGGGTCTTGGCCTTGTGATCGCGGGCGATCTGGTGCGCGGCCACGGCGGGCGGTTGGAGCTTGGGTCCACGGGACCGCAGGGCACAACCTTTGTGATCCAGCTGCCCAAGGCCGATCTGGCCCTCGCGCCTGCGGCTGAATAAAGAAAGTTGCGATTGGCCCTTGCATCATACGTGGACCCCAGCTAAATCCCACCACACGCGGATTGGTAGCTCAGTTGGATAGAGTACTTGACTACGAATCAAGGGGTCGGGGGTTCGAATCCTCCCCAGTCCGCCATTACACCATTTTTTCAAAAGTACGTCCTTTCGGAATTTTTGTTCCCACATTTGGCGTTGATAAAATTGGCTGGAGCTCCTTCATCGCGAGGTATTTCCCCTCGACTGCTTCTGTCGTGGGGTCAAAATATAGGTGTGACCAGAATTTTGTGACGTGGCCACAAACGCTGCAACCGGCGTGCACTGTTTGGTCGCGTGACGGGCCGATGTATGCCGGAACGCATGACTTTGTTTCGTTTCAGGTCGGGTAAGTCGGCGACTAGCGCGGTTATGCGTCGTTTTACGCGCCTGACAAACGGCTGTTCCAAGACGTTGAAAATGGCCCCAGTTATGGCGGTTGGCGGATCAGGTACGTTGCACGACACGACGTGGATTACGGACCTGATCGACGCCAATGCACCAGCGCCCAAGAAGCGTGGACTTTATCAAAAAGCAGACGACCCGAACCGAGGCACGACCTGTCATCAACATCGCTATTGTACGCTCTGCATCTTTGTGCAAGCTCTTGCGTATTCTGTTGAAAGTTATGCACATGTCGCTCTCTGCCCGCCTGCACCCGCACCACCGTGTCTTTGCGGCCTTTGCGATTTATGCGTTTGGCCTTGGTCAAATCTTCCCGCGTTTGCCTGACATCAAATTCGCGATGGGGATCGAAGAAGGTGCCTTGGGTCTGGCGCTGATGGGGATTGCGGTCGGAACGATCACTGCGCTCACGCTTAGCACGGCGCTTGTTGCCAAAGTCGGCCACCGCATTGCGGTGCTGGCCCTTATTCCGGCAATGGTGTTGTTTTTTGCAATTGCTGCATTCGCAACTGGCCCCTTGGGCTTTTTCGTTCTTTTGATTCCGGCGGGTCTGTGTGTTGGCGCAATCGAAATCATCATCAACGTTGAGGCCGACAGGGTCGAAGCAGGCATGGACCGCCGCATCATGAGCCGCGCGCACGCATTCTGGAGCCTCGGGTTCTTTGGGGCCGGCGTCTATAGCGCCGTTATGGTCAAATTCGGGATCACACCCCAGACCCAGCTGATGGCAAGCCTTCCGGTTTGCATCCTTTTGATGTGGCTGTTCCTGCAGACCTTTCAACCGGCTGTCATCCGCGCCACCGATCATCACGACAAGTCACCGATTGTGGCAAGGCCGACATTCGCGATTATGGTCCTTGTGGGGGTGACGCTGTCGTCAATGTTGCTCGAGGGGGCGTCTATTGATTGGACAGCAATCTACATGGACAGCGTCTTTGTCACGATCCCGGAAATGGGAGCAATAGGCGTGGCGACCGCGGCCCTGTCGCAAGGCATGGTGCGATATTTCGGAGACCGGTTTGTTGACCGCTTCGCACCCGTTCGGGTCGCCCGTGGCATGCAGGCAATCATGGCGCTGGGCGTTATCACAGTCTTTTTTGCGCCTGATCCTATCACCGCTCTGGTTGGGTTTGCCATGATCGGGGCTGGCAACGCGATGATGTTCCCGCTTGCCATGTCGGCTGCGGCGCAACGGACAGACCGGCCCGCAGCGATCAACGTCGCAGCCTTGGCCCAATTCAGCTTTGTGACCTTTCTGCTGGCGCCGCCAATTCTCGGGTTCATTGCAGAACAATTCGGTCTGCGCTGGACCTTCGGGATCGGGCTGCCGCTGATCATGCTCAGTTTTGCACTGTCCGGCGCGCTTGGTGCAAAGCCGGCAAAAAACACGAAACAAGCCGTCACAGGTTAACAGGTGGCGCTCCGGTACGGATGATTGTCCGGTAGCGACTGTTCAAACCTATCGCAAAAGCCGCAACTGTTACGGGCAATCTATTGGCGAGCGGTGAAACACAACACTGACATATGAAATTACGACCGCACCCTGTTTCGGGGGCCGCGAAGGCACTACATGTATGTGACGGGCCGCGCGGTGTGGCCGCGATTGGACCAGTCCGTATGCCCCATGAAACGCTCCGGCTTCAGATCGACGGTATGACATGCGCGTCTTGCGTCGGGCGCGTGGAGAAAACGCTGCTGGCGGCTGATGGTGTGGTGGCGGCCAACGTCAACCTTGCCACGCAGACAGCCACGCTCACGGTGCATGCCGATACCGAAACCGATATCGCGGGTCTGGTCACGCAGTCGGGCTACCCTGCGTCCGCGATCATCGACCAAGCGGCGCGTGATGCCAAAACGGCCACTGCAACCCGTGCCGTCACGGCCCGCTTCTGGGCTGCCGCAGCCCTGACAATCCCTGTTGTGATCCTTGCGATGGGCGGGCACATGGTCCCGCGCCTGATGCCGTTGCTTGACGGCCCTGTCAGCAGGTTGATCCAGTTTGGCCTGACCACGCTTGTCCTGATCTGGCCTGGCCGCGCATTTTATACCAAGGGGGTGCCTGCCTTGCTGCGCCGCACCCCTGATATGAACACGCTTGTCGCCATCGGCACCTTTGCTGCTTGGTCGTTCTCGACCGTGGTGGTCTTTGCCCCCGCATTGCTGCCCGCCGCAAACGGTGTGTACTTTGAGGCCGCAGCCGTCATCATCACCCTGATCCTGCTCGGCCGCCTGTTCGAGGCCCGCGCAAAGGGGCGCACTGGCGACGCCGTGCGCAACCTGATCGCACTGCGTCCCGCCACGGCCCAAGTGGTGCGTGATGGTGTCGTAACTGCCGTGCCCGTCGAGGACATCATCGCGGGCGATCTGGTCCACCTTGCACCCGGTGCGCGGGTGGCCGTCGACGGGATCGTCACCCAAGGCGCGTCTTATATCGACGAGGCCATGCTGACGGGCGAACCGCTGCCCGTTGCGAAATCCGAAGGGTCCGCTGTCACAGGCGGGTCCGTCAACGGCACGGGCGCGCTGGTGTTTCGCGTCACACGCACAGGCGATGACACAGCGCTCGCGCAGATCGTGCAGATGGTCCAAGACGCCCAAGGCGCGCGTTTGCCGATCCAAGATCTCGTGAACAAAATTACGGGCATTTTTGTCCCTATCATTCTTGTGGTGGCGATGCTGACGATTGCGGTCTGGCTTGTGCTTGGGCCGCAGCTTGCGCTGGTCACGGGCGTGTCCGTGCTGATCGTGGCATGTCCTTGCGCGATGGGTCTGGCCACGCCGATGTCGATTATGGTCGGCACGGGGCGGGCGGCAGAACTGGGCGTGTTATTTCGCGGCGGCGACGCGCTGCAAGGGCTGCAAGACGTCAAAACCGTCGCTTTCGACAAAACGGGCACGTTGACGATTGGCAAACCAACCCTGACCCAGATCATTGTCGCGGACGGCGCGGATGAAAACACCGTGTTGCGCGACGCCGCCACGGTCGAGGCATCGTCCGAACACCCTATCGGCACGGCAATCGTGGCTGCAGCCACTGCGCGTGGACTGGCGCTGGGCGATGTATCCGATTTTGCCAGTGTCACAGGCATGGGCGTGCAGGCCCGCGTGGACGGGAACCCGATTTTGGTCGGCGCTGCGCGTTTCATGGCGGACAACGGCATCGACCTTGTTGGTTTTGCGGATGCAGCGCGTGATGCGGGGGGCAAGGGCCACTCCGTCTTTTACGTGGCCCGCAATGGCGTCGCAACTGCGCTGCTTGCGGTTGCTGATCCCGCCAAGCCCGAGGCTGCGGATATGATCGCGCGTCTGCACGCACGCGGCATCCGCACTGCCATGATCACAGGCGACACGGCACAAGCAGCCGATCACATTGCGACCGAACTGGGCATCGACCAAGTCATCGCAGGCGTGCTGCCCGCAGGCAAATCCGACGCGATTGCTGCGCTGAAATCCCATGGCGCTGTGGCCTTTGTCGGCGACGGGATCAACGACGCTCCCGCGCTTGCGGGTGCCGACGTGGGTATCGCAATCGGCACAGGCACCGATGTGGCGATCGAGGCGGCGGATGTCGTGCTGATGGCGCATGACCTGAATGCCGTTGTGCGTGCCATTGATGTCAGCAGCGCCACCCTGCGCAATATCCGGCAAAACCTGTTCTGGGCCTTTGCCTATAATGCGGCCCTGATCCCCGTGGCCGCTGGCCTGCTATATCCGCTGTGGGGGATATTGCTGTCGCCCATGCTCGCTGCGGGTGCCATGGCGCTTTCAAGCGTGTTTGTCGTCACCAACGCCCTGCGCCTGCGCGGCACCGCCTGACATAGGCGTTATCATGCGACAGACGGCATGTTATCGCTTATCATCTGGCCAATCCCCATGTTGATGCTTATCTCAGTGGGAGCAAAAGATACGCCCCGCGTAAAATAGGTATGATTAGATGATGAAACGACGTTCCTTTATGGCTATGGCCGCAGCTTTGACCCTGACAGCAGCCCCCGCAATGGCCCAGCAGCTATCGCTGGGGCAGGTGTCGACCTACCTCAACGGTTTGCAAACGGCCCAAGGCGGGTTTACGCAGATCAACGCTGACGGCACGCTGTCCACAGGGCAGATTTACATCAAACGCCCCGGTCGTATCCGGTTTGAATACAATGCGCCGGATAATTCACTGGTGATGGCGGGCGGCGGCCAAGTCGCGATCTTTGATCCGCGCTCCAACAACGGGCCGGATCGCTATCCGCTCAACCAGACACCGCTCAAGATCATCCTAGAGCGTAATGTGAACCTTGGTCAGGCGCGCATGGTCACTGGCCACACGTCTGACGGGACCACAACGACCATCACGGCCCAAGACCCTGAAAATCCGCAATATGGCAACATCCAGATGGTATTTACGGCCAATCCGGTTGAGCTGCGTCAATGGATCGTGACCGATGATGTGGGTAGCCAGACAACTGTGATCCTCAACGATATGACGCGCGGCGGCAGCATCAACAACATCAAGTTCAACATCCAGAACGAGATGAAGAACTGGAACAACTAATCCGGCAGACATGAAAAAAGGCGCCCGTGCGAGGCGCCTTTTTTGTGTCTAGATTTTGCGGCAGGATCGCAGTTGCGCGCCGTACATATCGGCCCTTGCGTCAACCTCGCTTGCGATCCGCACCAACCAGCTTTTGCGTTTCCACGTGCCGCGCCGGAACCCCGTGCGCCCGTCGTGATAGGCCAGATACTGGTTGCGCGTGTCGCCCATCGCAAGGCCCAGCTCGGACTTGGACTGCGCCATATACCAACCCATGAAATCGGTGGCATCCTTGATATTGTCGCGCCGCGCCCGTGATCCGCCCTCATCGCGCTGGTACTCTTTCCACGTGCCGTCCAATGCTTGGGAATAGCCGAACGCAGACGATTGCCGCCCGATAGGGATCACGCCCAGCGCATATTGATGCGGCGTGCGGTTGTCGCCGATGAATTTACTTTCTTGGTAAATCATCGCCATGATGGTGGGCACAGGCACACCCCATTTGCGTTCAGTGGCCTTAAAGGCCCGAAGGTATGCTGGGCGCTCGGATACGATTGAACAGGCGTTATCAAGATTGCGCGGCGCCGAGAAATTCTTGGACCCGCAGCTACCTAAAGCCACCAAAAGTATCATTGCGCGAAAGATTCTGCTCATCTACCGCTCGCTTGTTGTTATACGTTTTTTATCAACCTAGCGGATTTATGCGCCGCTGTGAACAGGTTTGGACGCCCGATCAGATCACAATTGCAAGGATGAGCGGTAAACTGATCACCGACAGCACTGTCGACGCCACCACAAGGCCCGCAACAGGCTGCGCCTCGTGGCCGTATTTTTCGGCCAGCAGATACGACGTGACGGCCACGGGCGTGGCTGTTTGCACGATCAACACGGCGCTGGGCACAGGGCCAAGGCCGAACCAGCGCGCCGCCATCCACGCAGCGCCCGCGCAGATCACGATCTTTAGCGCCGACAGCCAGACCGCGCGGCCCATGTGGCGGGTTTCCAGCCGTGCAATGGCGACGCCAAGGGTGATCAACATCATGGGAATCGCCATCTGCCCGATCAGGTCCAATGCGCTGGTTGCGAACGCGGGCGTCTGCCAGCCGCGCCATAAAAACAGCGCACCAAGGAAAGTTGCCGCGACGACGGGTTCGCGCACGACCCGCATCAGCGACCCGCCGCCGGACACGACCCAGACGCCAATTGTGAACGATAAAATCGCCATGACGGCAAACACGATGATCGCATAGCTTAGCCCTTCGTCGCCGAACGCAAACAGCGCGAGCGGCAGGCCAACGTTGCCCGTATTGCCGAAAACCAGCGGCGCCAGATAGGTCGATACGTCAAGGCGCATCACCTTAACCACCACGAGAAAGGCAATAAAAACAATCCCGTAAGCCGTGAAGCTGGCCAATGACAGGGACGCCAATGCTTGGGGGTCGATGTCGGCTGTCATCAACGCGACAAAGATCAGGCAGGGCACTGATAATGTCATGGCAAGGCGTGTGACGAATTCGGTGCGGTACTCGAACCCCAACTTAACCCATGTGAAACCGACAGCGGCTAAAATGAACACAGGCGCGGTGATATTGAGGACTGTTAGTGCAAGGTTCACAGACTGTTTCCTAGGTTTTGGGCAACTGACCATAGACAGTTTGTACTTGGCAGGTCTAGAAAGCCACCGGGGGATTGAATTTTGATGTTCAAAACACGCGCTAAATATCATTTGGGCCAAGTTGTCCGGCACCGCAAGCATCCGTTTCGCGGTGTTGTCTTTGATGTGGACGCCATGTTTTCGAACACCGATGCATGGTACGAGGCCATCCCGGAGGATAGCCGCCCCAAAAAGGATCAGCCGTTTTACCATCTTTTGGCCGAAAACGACCAAAGCTATTACGTGGCTTATGTGTCAGAGCAGAACCTTGTCGCCGACTATTCCGGCCAGCCGATTGAGCATCCCGACCTGGACGATCTGTTTGGACCGTTCGAGGACGGGCAATACCCGCTTCAGGTGCAAATGAACTGATCCGGTAAGATGGGTTAAAACCCATCCTACGGCGTTAACACATTGTTAATACCCGAGCGCGCATCCGTCTTTGCGCGGGTCTGATCCACCGATCAACACACCATCAGCTGTAAGCGTGATCGCTTGGGCACCGCCGATGGGGCCATCGGGGATGACGACTTTATGGCCCTTATCAGCCAGTTCGGTGCGCACGGCGTCTGAGTAGCTGGTCTCGACGTTCAACTGCTTGCCGTCGGCAAAGCACCGCGGCGCGTCAATCGCCGCCTGCACGTCCATACCGAAATCAGTCAGGTTGGTTACAAACCGCGCATGCCCCGTGGATTGATAGGCCCCGCCCATCACGCCAAACGGCATATAAGGTTTGCCGTCTTTCTTGAGCAATCCGGGGATGATGGTGTGCATGGGGCGCTTGCCGCCGCCTGCCTCGTTCGGGTGGCCTTGGGTCAGGTTGAAGCCAGCACCGCGGTTCTGCAACAAGACGCCGAATTTATCCGATGCGATGCCGGATCCAAACGCATGGAACACCGAATAGATCAGCGACACGCACATGCGGTCCTTGTCGACGACGGTGATATAGATCGTGTCCTTGTGAACCGCATCTGCACCGGGAACATGGTGGGGCATGGCGCGGTTGGGGTCGATGAGCGCGGCAAGCTTGGACGCTGTGTCCTCGGACAGCATATAGTCGAGTTTTGACATATGATCAGGATCGGCAACAAAGCGGTCGCGGGCGTCATAGGCCAGTTTGGTCGCTTCCGCCTCAATGTGAGCGCGCTGGGCGCCAAAGGGGTCCATGCCAGCGATGTCGAAATGTTTCAGCATATTCAGCAGCAGGATCGCCGTGGCACCTTGGCCGTTTGGCGGGTGTTCCCACAGGTCCAGCCCGCCGTAGCCGCCTGTGATTGGGTCGGTATATTCAGACGCGCAATTGGCGAAATCATCCAAGGTATGCACACCACCGCGCGCGGTCAGGGCTGCAACCATGTCCTCGGCCACTTCGCCGTCATAGAACCCGTCGCGGCCTTCCATGGCGATGCGGCGCAGGACCTCTGCTTGGCCTTTTGCGCGGAACATCTGGCCTGCGACGGGGGCTTTGCCATCCAGCAAATAGGCGTCGCGCGCGGTGCCTTGCAGCGCATCGACAGCTTGCGCCCAGTCGAAGGCCACGCGCGGGGCGACGGGCACGCCGGCGTCGGCGTAATGGATCGCAGGGGCCAGCGATGCCTTCATGCCGAGTTTGCCGAAATCTTTGGACAGTTTGCAGAACGCATCAATTGCGCCGGGAATGGTCACGGCCTCTGGTCCGCCCAATGGCACGGTGGTCATGCCAGCGTCACGCAGGCGATTTGCATCCAGCGCCGCAGGTGCGCGGCCTGATCCGTTGAGGGCCACAACACGGTCCTCGCCTGCGGGGGTCATCAGCACAAAACAATCGCCGCCGATGCCAGTCATCTGGGGTTCGCAAATGCCAAGCAGAACAGCGCCTGCGATGGCGGCGTCAACGGCGTTTCCGCCTGCCTCGAGCATCTGAACAGCGACTTTGGCCGCAAGGGGGTGGGATGTGGCGCACATGCCGTTGGTCGCAAAGGTGGCCGAACGGCCCGCTGCCTGAAAATCGCGCATGTCTTACCCCTATGATTGATCGCTACAACACTAGGCCGGACGGACGAATGCGCAATGACAAATCTTGGGGGTGTTTGGCGCCACGTAACTGGGTGGGGATTAAAATACGTGACGCCAAGTTAAGCTATGCAGCTTGATCTTTGTTATCGGCATCAAAAAAGGCTGATTGATGATCCAATTCGGGCGGTTTCAAGGCATTTGGCTTGTGAAGCGAAAGACCCGTCAATTATGATATCCAAAATAGCAAAAGGGCGGGCAATTCATGCGGGCAGATTACACGGTTTTGAAGCAGACCATCACGGCACTTACCCAAGGTGAAACGGATGCCGTGGCGCTGATGGCGACGGTTGCCTGTGAAATCCACCATGCAGACGACAGGTTCGACTGGACAGGGTTTTACCGCGTCACGGAACCCCAACTGCTAAAGATCGGGCCATATCAGGGTGGTCACGGCTGTCTGGTGATCCCGTTTTCACGCGGGGTGTGCGGCGCTGCGGCGCGGTTGGGCGCGGTGCAATTGGTTGATGATGTGCATGCATTCGAGGGCCATATTGCCTGCGCCAGTTCCACCCAATCCGAGCTGGTTTTGCCGGTTTGGGACGGGGCGGGGACGCTGCTGGGTGTGTTTGATATTGATAGCAACCAGCCTGCGGCGTTCACGGCTGAGGATGCCCGAGAGATTGCCGAAATATTAAAAAACGTGTTCACAGCTGTGAACTTATTCGCGGCTTCGTGAAATTCTGCTTTGCTTTTTCACGAAAACCGCTGCATCGTGAAATCCAGACGCCAATATTCACGGAATCACAATGCTTCACGATCTGCCATCCGAAGTACGCACGTTGGGTGCGGACTTGCGCGCGCTGCGCAAGGCGCGCGGGCTGACGCTTGCCGATATGGCCGATATGCTGGGCAAATCCGTCGGCTGGATGAGCCAGGTCGAGCGCGACATATCAGAGCCGAGCATTGATGATCTGCGCGCAATGGCGCGGATTTTGGATGTATCGGTATCGAGCCTGTTTCGCGTGGCTGCGGCCGCTGGCGAAGAAGGGTTCGTTGTGCGCCGTGATGCACGCCGTCCGATCGGATCACGCGAGGCGGGGTTGGTCGAGGAACTGCTATCGCCCGACCTGACCGATGATTTCGAGGTCGTACATTCCACGTTCGAGGCCGGATCTGTCATGACAGATGCCGTGGCCCGCCCGACCCAAGAGGTGGGGTATATCGCGTCAGGGCAGCTTGACCTGTGGATCGATGATGCGTGTTTTCACCTGAACCCTGGCGACAGTTTTCGGATCAAAGGCCAGCATTACCGCTGGGCGAACCCCCATGATGCGCCCTGTGTGGCGATCTGGGTGATTGCCCCGCCGGTTTACTAGCAACATGAATTGCGCCGCGACACTGCGGCAGGAGGAGCAAGACAGATGAGTGATTTTCCAACAACGGCCCGCGTGGTCATTATCGGCGGCGGTGTGGTCGGCGTATCCACGCTTTACCATCTGGCCAAGGCGGGCTGGACCGATTGTGTGCTGTTGGAAAAGAACGAATTGACGGCAGGGTCCACATGGCATGCCGCTGGCAACTGCCCGTCGTTCAGCACGTCATGGGCGATCATGAACATGCAGCGGTATTCGCTTGGCCTGTACGAAGGGTTGGCCGATGCGGTCGATTACCCGATGAATTACCACGTCACCGGGTCGATCCGTTTGGCACATTCCAAAGAACGGATGCAGGAATTCGAGCGCGCGCGCCAGATGGGCAACTATCAGGGCCTTAGCATCGAAATGATGAGCAATCAGGATATGAAGGATGCCTATCCGTTCCTTGAGACGCATGACCTTGTTGGCGGGCTTTGGGACCCTGACGACGGTGATATCGACCCCGCGCAGTTGACCCAAGCCTTGGCCAAAGGCGCGCGGGAATTGGGTGCCAGCATCCAGCGGTTCTGCCCTGCCACAGGTGTCAGCCGCGAAAACGGCGAATGGATCGTGCATACCGACAAGGGTGATATCCGCTGCGAAAAGGTCGTGAATGCGGCAGGGTATTATGCCCAGCGTGTTGGCGAATGGTTCAAGCCGTATGGCGGGCGCACGGTGCCGATGGCCACCATGTCGCACCAGTATTTCCTGACCGAGGAAATTCCGGAGTTGAAGGAGTGGACCGAAACAATGGGTCGCAAAATCCCGTTGCTGCGCGATGTCGACAGCAGCTATTACCTGCGTCAGGATAAAAACGGGTTGAACCTTGGCCCCTACGAGCGGAACTGCAAGGGCCATTGGATGACGCCGAGCGATCCGATGCCCGAAGACTTTAGTTTCCAACTGTATCCAGACGATCTTGAGCGGCTGGAGTGGTACATCGAGGATGCGATGGCGCGTGTGCCGCTGTTGGGCACGGCGGGTGTTGGTCGCGTGATTAACGGGCCGATCCCTTATGCGCCCGATGGTTTGCCGTTGATGGGCCCGATGCCGGGTGTGCCGAATGCCTATGAGGCTTGTGTGTTTACGTTTGGCATCACCCAAGGTGGTGGCGCGGGCAAGGTGATGGCCGAGTGGATCATCGAGGGCCAGACAGAGTGGGATATGTGGGCCGTCGATCCGCGCCGTTACACCGATTACACCGATCAGGATTATTGCGACCAGAAGGCGATGGAAGTGTACGGGCATGAATACGCCATGCATTTCACCCACCACGAATGGCCTGCTGCGCGCAACAAGAAGCTGTCGCCCGTCCATGACAAGATCGTGGCTGCCGGTGGTGTGATGGGTGCGTATAACGGGTGGGAACGCGCCAATTGGTTCGCCAAAGATGGCGATGACACATCCGAGGACGCCACGCATACATGGGACCGCAACGGCCCGTGGCAGCAGCGTATCCGCGCGGAATGCGAAGCAGTGCGTGACGGTGTCGGCGTGCTGGACCTGCCAGGGTTTTCGCGGTTCAACCTGTCGGGCGATGGTGCGGCGGAATGGCTGCGCGGGACAATTGCGGGTGCTTTGCCCAAAATCGGCCGCATGAACCTTGCGTATTTTGCAGACGACCGTGGCCGTATCCTGACGGAAATGTCGCTGATCCGGCATGGCGAGGATATGTTCACGCTAATCACGGCGGCGTCCGCGCAGTGGCATGATTTTGAGGTGCTGCGCGATACATTGCCCGATGGTTTGACCCTGACCGATCACACGACAGAGTTTTCGACGTTGATCGTCACAGGGCCAAAGGCGCGTGAATTGTTCACGGACCTCGGCACGGAAGCGGATTTGTCGCTTGGCTGGTTGACCCATCAAGCGGCCACGGTTGCGGGCACGGCTTGTGCGCTGGCGCGGGTTTCATTTGCGGGGGAGCTGGGTTGGGAAATCCACGCGGCGAACGCCGATATGCCTGCGCTATATGACGCGGTGATCGGGGCGGGTGCTGTACCGTTCGGGATGTATGCGCTTAATGCGTTGCGCATCGAGAAAGGGTACCGCGCGTGGAAGGGCGATCTGTCCACCGATTACACCTTGCTTGAGGGCGGCATGGAACGGTTTATCAAGTTCGACAAGCCGCAAGATTTCCGCGGCAAGGCGGCGCTGCTGGCCGAAAAACAGGCCGGCAGCAAGAAGCGGTTTGTCACGCTGGTGATGGACGACGCATGCTTTGCCGATGCGCCGTATATGTCGACGATCTGGCACGGTGGTGCGGTTGTGGGTGAAACCACGTCGGGCGCATATGGTTACCGCGTGAACAAGTCGATTGCGCTGGGCATGTTGCGGGCCGATCTGGCGGTTGCGGGGACCAAGGTCACCGTGAACATCTTTGGCCAAGACGTTGCGGCGACGGTGCAAGACGATGCGCCACTGTGGGATGCTGACAACGCCCGCATCCGCGCGTGACTGAAGCTTCGGACATAAAAACACCAAGATCACGCGGGTTCGCTGGCGTGATTTTGTTTGCCATATTGTTCTATTTTACAGTGTTTTGGTTGGGGTCTGATGCAACATCGGCGTTCGGCATCAGCCTGTTGGTCGCGCTGCCGTTTGCATTGGCGTGCGTGAATATGGATATGACATTCCCGCGCCGCGCGCCAGCGGATGTGGTCTGGGATGCGATTATCACGTTTCCGCAAATCCAACCCAATTCGACCCGATTGACGCTGCCGACGCAGTATCATCCTCGCACGTTGCCGAACGGATGTATCCGCCTGTGGGGCAGTTTGTTTTCGGGCGACAATCACCGGTCAATATGGCAGGTGATCAAGCAACGTTCAGAATTGATGCCATGACGACCCAGACCTGCGATATTGCGGTCGCTGACGGATTTGTCCTGACCGAATTGGCAGGCGTTGTGGATGTGTTACGGCTGGCAAACCGTGTCAGCGGGCAGGACGTGTTTGCATGGCGGTATCTGTCGCACCGCGGCGGTCCCGTAACCAGTAGCAGCGATGCGGTGGTGCAGACCGCCGCGTTCGCGCAACAGCCCGACGCGCAATTCCTTTTTGTGCTGGGCAATGCGGATGCCGAACACCCTGATCTGGCGCTGGGGTCCGTATTGGGGCGCTACACCGCCCGCCAATCACGGGTGATTTTGCTGGCCGAGGCTGCGACGCGCTATATTGCGGATCGTGGCGAAGGCGAGGCGAATTACACCACCCATTGGGAAAACCGCGCGGTGCTGCTTGAGCGGCTGGGCCTGTTTGAAACGGGCGCTGCCTTGGTCGCGGACGACGGGGTTGTGATGACCTGTGCGGGCATGGGGGCGACAGTTGATGTGGCCTTGTCGATCGCTGCATTGCACCTGTCATCGGCTGCGATGATGACGGTGGCGGATATCTTGCTGCACGAACGCATCCGCCATTTCAACACGCTGCAACCTTTTGCAGGGCGCGCGGCATTGGCAACTGGCGACAGTGATCTGGACCTGTGTGTGGGTCTGATGCAGGCCAATATCGAAACCCCGCTGCCAATTGCCGCGATTGCAGCGCAGGCCAAGGTGTCCAAGCGATCGCTGGAACGCAAATTCCACCGGATCATGCAGACCACGCCCAACGGGTATTACCGCGAATTGCGTCTGGCGCAGGCAAACAACCTGTTGCTGAACACAAACATGACAATTCAGGAAATCGGGCTGGCATCGGGGTTTTCAAGCGGCTTTGCGCGGGTGTATCGATCCGTATTCGGGATGACCCCCAATGCCGCGCGTCAAAAACGCGATGGCAGACGGTCTGAACACGCCAAGAATGGCGCAAAATGAACATCGCAATCAGGCGCAGATCGCTAGGCTTGCGTAGCACCAGTAGGAAGATTTGATGATCACGATTCTCGACGGGGGTATGGGCCAAGAACTGGTTGCACGCGCAGGCAAGGCCACGGGGCTTTGGTCGGTGCAAGCCTTGCTTGATCACCCGCAAATGATCCGCGACGTGCATGACGCATATTTCGCCGCAGGCGCCGAGGCGGCGACCACAAACAGCTATTCGGTTTTGCCAGACCGTTTCGAAACCCACGGGATTGGCGACCGGCTGGATGCCATGGCCGTGCTGGCTTGCGAAATTGCATGCCAGTCGCGTGATGCGCACGGCAGCGGCATGGTGCTTGGGTCGCTGGGACCGTTAGGGTTTTCGTATCAGCCCGATAAGGCGCCGCCTGCCGAACAGGCCGCCGGGGTTTATGCCCATCTGGCGCGTGTGCATGCGCCGTTTGTTGACGCGCATATCTTGGAAACAATGTCGTCGGTTGATCAGGCGCTTGGCGGCCTGATGGGCGCGTCGGTCACGGGCAAGCCTGTGTGGCTTGCGTTGTCGGTAGACGACAACGATGGCACCAAACTGCGATCGGGCGAGCCACTGATTGACGTGCTGCCATTGATTGCCAAGTTTAATCCACAGGTCGTCGCGATCAACTGTTCCCTGCCAGAGGCGGTGACCCAAGCGATCCCGCTTTTGGTCGAAACAGGCGCATCCATCGGAGGCTATGCCAACGGGTTTACCGGCATCGCCGACAGCTTTGATCACATCGGTGCGACGGTTGATGTGCTCAAGGCACGCACCGACCTTGGACCTGCGCGCTACGTTGAATTTGCCCAATCATGGGTCGACGCGGGGGCCACTGTTGTCGGTGGTTGTTGTGAAGTCGGCCCTGCCCATATCTCCGCACTTGCGGGACGTTTCAAATAAGGAAAACTGTCATGGCCAATGTTCCCACATCTGCCCGCGTTGTCATTATTGGCGGCGGCGTTATCGGGTGTTCGGTTGCGTATCACCTTGCGAAACTGGGGTGGAAGGACGTTGTGCTGCTGGAGCGTAAACAACTGACATCGGGAACCACTTGGCATGCGGCGGGGCTGATTGCGCAGCTGCGCGCGACGGCGAATATGACCAAGCTCGCGAAATATTCGCAAGAGCTGTACGGTAACCTCGAGGCGGAAACAGGCGTGGCCACAGGGTTCAAGCGTGTGGGGTCGATCACGGCTGCGCTGACCGAGGAGCGCAAGGAAGAGATTTTCCGCCAAGCGGGCATGGCCCGTGCGTTCGGCGTTGAGGTTGAAGAGATCAGCCCCAAAGAGGTCAAAGAACGCTACGCGCATCTGAACATCGACGGCGTGACGGCGGGGGTTTACCTGCCGCTGGACGGTCAGGGTGATCCGGCAAACATCGCGCTGGCGCTGGCCAAGGGAGCGCGCCAGAACGGCGCACAAGTGATTGAACGCACCGCAGTGACAGCGATCAACCGCGACGGGCGCCGCGTGACATCGGTGGCGTGGAATAACGGGCAAGAGACCGGTCAGATTGATTGCGATATGATCGTGAACTGTGGCGGCATGTGGGGCCATGAGGTCGGTAAAATGGCGGGCGTGAATGTGCCCCTGCACGCCTGCGAGCATTTCTATATCGTGACCGAGGCTATTGAAGGGCTGACCCAGATGCCCGTGCTACGCGTGCCGGATGAATGCGCCTATTACAAAGAGGACGCAGGCAAAATCCTGTTGGGTGCGTTTGAGCCCCATGCGAAACCTTGGGCGATGGATGGCATCCCTGCGGACTTTGAGTTTGACCAATTGCCAGAGGATTTTGACCACTTCGAGCCGATTTTGGAACAGGCGGTGAACCGGATGCCGATGCTGGCCGAGGCGGGCATTCACACGTTTTTTAACGGACCCGAAAGCTTCACGCCTGATGATGCCTATCACCTTGGGCTTGCGCCAGAGATGGACAATGTCTGGGTGGCCGCAGGGTTCAATTCCATCGGTATCCAATCGGCTGGCGGGGCCGGTCAGGCGCTGGCGGCGTGGATGGATGATGGCGAAAAACCGTTTGATCTGGGCGATGTGGATATTGGCCGGATGCAGCCGTTCCAAGGCAATAAGACGTATTTGTTCGCGCGGTCCAAGGAAACGCTTGGCCTGCTGTACGCCGACCATTTCCCGTTCCGCCAGAAGGCCACAGCGCGAGGTATCCGCCGCACGCCGTTCCATCAGCATTTGCTGAATGCGGGTGCTGTGATGGGCGAGCTGTCAGGGTGGGAGCGCGCCAACTGGTTTGCGAACGAAGGGCAGACGCCAGAATATGAATATTCGTGGAAGCGTCAGAATTTCTTTGGCAATGTGGCGGCTGAACTGGATGCGGTGCGTACCAATGTCGGCATGTACGACATGTCATCGTTCGGCAAAATCCGTGTGGAAGGCCGCGATGCCGTGGCGTTCATGAACTATATCGGCGGCGGGCAATATGATGTGCCAGTGGGCAAGATCGTCTATACGCAGTTCTTGAACAAACGCGCGGGCATCGAGGCGGATGTGACCGTGACGCGCCTGTCCGAGACCGCGTTCTTGGTCGTGACCCCTGCGGCCACGCGGCAGGCCGATCAGGTCTGGATGCAGCGCAACACGGGCGATTTTAACGTTGTAATCACCGATGTGACAGCGGGCGAAGGTGTGCTGGCCGTGATGGGGCCAAACGCGCGCAAATTGCTGCAAGCCGTGTCGCCCGATGATTTTTCCAACGATGTGAACCCGTTTGGCACCGCCCAAGAGATCGCGCTGGGCATGGGGATGGCGCGGGTCCACCGCGTGACCTATGTCGGCGAGCTAGGTTGGGAGATTTACGTGTCGTCCGACATGGCAGGCCATGCGTTCGAGGTGCTGCATGCGGCGGGCCAAGACATCGGCATGAAGCTGTGCGGGATGCATATGATGGACGCGGGCCGGATCGAAAAGGGGTTCCGCCACTTTGGCCATGATATCACCGCAGAGGATCATGTGCTGGAGGCTGGGCTTGGGTTTGCGGTGAAGACCGACAAGCCTGATTTCATCGGACGTGACGCGGTGTTGCGCAAGAAAGAGGCCGGATTGGACATGCGTTTGGTGCAGTTCAAACTGACCGATCCCGAGCCACTGTTGTATCACAACGAGCCTGTGATGCGGAACGGTGAGGTTGTCGGGTACCTGTCGTCGGGTGTGTACGGCCACCACGTAGGGGCCGCGATGGGCATGGGATATGTACCGTGCAAGGGCGAGAGTGTCGCCGAATTGCTGGCATCCGATTTCGAGATCGACGTGATGGGTGTGCGGGTGAAAGCGGAGGCCAGTCTGAAGCCGTTTTATGATCCCAAATCCGAGCGCGTGAAGGTGTAGGAGGTTTCGGCGCTTGCGCGCCGACAGGCGGGGCCAGCCCCGCACCCCGGAGTATTTCTAACAAAGCGAGGAGCAGCGGCTGCTGCGGAATGATGCGGCGCTTGTCCACAATTGGCGAAAATGAAAACGCCCCCGCGGGACCATCCGGCGGGGGCGTTGTTTTGCGGTGACGGCGGGTTTAGTTGGCGTCGTCGGCCACTTCTTTTGGACCCAAGGCATTGAGCCCTTTGAGGATGTCGATGGCGTAGGCCAACTGATAGTCATCCTCGCGCAATTCGGCGGCGGCTTGGGCGCGATCGCGGTCTTCTTCGATCTGGCGGATCTCGTCTTCGGTCAGACTGTCGTTGTCGAGCGAGCCGCGCAAGTCAGCCTCGGAACGGAAGCCGCGTTCATCTTCGGCGTCCTCTGCCTCGGGTTGCGGGCGGGGCTGTTCGACAATGATGTCGGGCGAAATGCCAAGCGCTTGGATCGAGCGGCCGGACGGCGTGTAATAGCGTGCGGTGGTCAGGCGCATGGCGCCATCACCTTGGATCGGCACGACGGTCTGCACGGAGCCCTTGCCGAAGGATTTGGTGCCCACGACGATGGCGCGGCGGTGATCCTGAAGCGCGCCTGCGACGATTTCAGAGGCCGAAGCCGAGCCGCCGTTGATCAGCACCACGATTGGTTTGCCGTCTGCCAGATCGCCAAGAGACGCGTTATAGCGGTCGCTGTCTTGGGGGTCGCGGCCACGGGTGGACACGATTTCGCCCGCGTCAAGGAAGGCGTCGGATACATAGATCGCTTGGTTCAGCAGGCCGCCAGGGTTGTTGCGCAGATCAAGGATGATACCGTCGACAGCATCAAGCCCGCCTGCTTCGGCCACTTGTTCCTCGAACCCTGATTTGAGGTCGGGGAAGGTCTGGTCGCTGAAGGTTGCGATGCGCAGGACGACGGCGTTGCCCTCGGTCCGGCTGCGTACGGCGGTCAGTTTGATGGTGTCGCGGATGATCGACACCTCGAGCGGTTCAATCTCGCCTTCGCGCACGATGGTGATGATGATCTCGGACCCGACCGGGCCGCGCATCAGCTCGACCGCCTCGTCCAGCGTCAGGCCCAGCACGTTTTCGCCGTCAACGGCCGTGATGAAGTCGCCAGCCAGAACGCCAGCGGCGTCAGCAGGGGTGCCGTCCATTGGCGAGACGACCTTCACCCAGCCTTCTTCTTGGGTGACCTCTATGCCGAGGCCGCCAAATTCGCCGCGCGTCTGCACGCGCATATCGGCGGCATCATCGGCGGACAGATAGCTGGAATGCGGGTCAAGCGAGGTGAGCATCCCGTTGATCGCGGCCTCGATCAGGTCTTTTTCCTGCACGTCCTCGACGTAGCCTGCGCGGATGCGTTCAAAGATGTCGCCAAACAGGTCAAGCTGTTCATAGACGCTTGCGTTGTTCGCGGCCTCTTGGGCGAGAAGGGGGCCTGCGACCTGTGTGGTTGCGACCAATCCCAAAAGAGTACCGCCGCCTGCGGCCATCATCAGCTTTTTCATAATTATCGTGTCCTATCTGTCGACCAACATAAACCAGTCGGCGGGGTTTACGGGACTTTGCCCGTCTCTGACCTCAAGATAAAGGGTCTGTGATGCAACACCACCTAGATCGACCTCGCTTTGGGTCAAAATTGTGCGAGCATTGGGCGCGTCTCCGCCCAAAAGGCCGACTGGCGCGCCTTCTTGGATGACCTGACCTGCCTCGCCGAACACCTGCGCCAGACCCGCGATGACGAAAAGCACATCGGCGGCGGGTTCCAGAATGACGACGTTGCCGTAATCAAGCAGCGGACCGCGGAACAGGATGGTCGCGGCGGCGGGCGAGGTGACAAGCGCGCGGGGGCGGGCGGCGATGATAATGCCGGGCCTGCGGATGCCTGCGGCGTCGGGGGCGTCGAATGCGCGCAGGATTTGCCCTTGGACGGGCAGCGCAAGCTGGCCCTTGGCGATTTGCACATCGGCGGGGGCTGCGGAGCCATTGACGTCAATCAGCCCGCTGGCGAATGCGGTCAGCGTTTCGGTGCTGGCCAGCAACAGGGCGGTCTGGACGGGATCCTCGGTGAACCGCATGGGCAGATCCGTGCGCTCCGAGATCGCCAGCGACAGCGCAGTGCGGGCGGATTGCACACCATCGAGGCCGGACTGAAGGGTGTCGACGGCGCTTTCTTGCAGGGCGCGCAGCAGGCTGATTTCCGCAAGGTCCGCACGTAGCTTGGTCACTTCGGCCTGAATGGCGGGGGTGACGTCAGCGACCATCATGCCAGAGCGCGCGGTGCCCGTCGGGCCGGAGGGGTGCAGCAACAAGAGCGGCGCGGGGGCGCGGCCCATGGATTGCAGAACGCCAAGCAGGCGCCCCACTTCTTGGGATTTGGCGGCAAGCGCGGTCTCTAGCGTTGACTGGCGGATCGCGGCACGGCGCAGCCCGTCGCGCATGGCGATCAGGCCGTCCTCGTAGGCGCGCACGGTTTGGGTCAGCGCGGTTACGCGGTCGCGCCGTCCTTGGGCGTTGGCAAGGCTGATGCCCGCAGCGTCCAGTTGTGCGGCAGCCGCAATGGCCGCGTCACCGGGCGATTGCGCCTGTGCGGTGCCGGCCCAAAGCGCGAGGATGATCGCGAAAATGCGCATCAGTCGATCAGGCTTTCGCCGGTCATTTCGTCTGGTTTGGACAGGCCCATGAGCGCGAGCAGTGTCGGTGCAAGGTCGGCGAGGCGGCCGTTGTGAAGCGTTGCCCCGTCAGGACCGCCGACCAAGGCCACGGGCACAGGGTTGAGCGTGTGGGCCGTATGTGGCCCGCCCGTTTCGGGATCGATCATCATTTCGCAGTTGCCATGATCTGCGGTGACGATCATCGCGCCCCCTGCGGATTTCAGTGCGTCCAAGACGCGTCCAAGACCACGGTCCACCGCCTCGCAAGATGCGATTGCAGCATCAAGGTCGCCAGTGTGTCCGACCATATCGGGGTTGGCGAAATTGGTGACGATCAGGTCATAGCCGCGGCCGATTGCATCCACAAAGGCGTCGGTGACTTCGCCCGATGACATCTGCGGTTGCAGGTCATAGGTCGCCACGTTTGGTGATTTGGGCATGAAGCGGTCCTCGCCTTCCACGGGGACTTCGACGCCGCCATTGAGGAAGAATGTGACGTGCGGGTATTTTTCGGTTTCAGCCAAGCGGAACTGGCGCAATCCGTGTTTGGCAACCCAAGCGCCCAGCGTGTTCACGATGTTGCGTTTGGGAAATACCGTCTCAAACCATGTATCATGGGCGTCAGAGTAGCTGACCATGCCAAGTTTCGCGGCGAGCGGTGCCATGTTGCGCGCAAAGCCGTCAAAGGCCGGATCGGCAATAGCGGCGAGGATTTCGCGCGCGCGATCAGAGCGGAAGTTGAGGCAAAACAGCCCGTCACCATCCGAAAATCCTGCGTAGTCGCCGATGACTGTTGCGGGGATAAATTCGTCGGTTTTATCTGCGGCGTAGGCTGCGTCGATGGCGGCCAACGGGGTGGCGGCGGTGGCGCCTTGGCCCTGCACAATTGCGGCGTATGCCGTTTGCACGCGGTCCCAGCGGTTGTCGCGGTCCATTGCAAAATAGCGCCCGATCACGGTGCCGATTTTGGCACGTTCGGGCAGGTTGGCCGTAAGGTGGGCCATGAACCCATGCGCGCTTTTGGGGGCGACATCACGGCCGTCGGTCATGGTGTGGATGACGGTGGGGATACCTGCGGCGTCCAAGGCGGTGGCGGCCGCGATGATATGGTCGACATGGCCGTGCACGCCGCCGTCGGACACAACGCCCATCAGGTGTGCGGTGCCGCCTGTGTTTTTCATTGTGGTGATGAAGGCTTTGATCGCGTCGGCTTGGGCAAAGCTGCCGTCTTCGATCGACAATTCGATCTGGCCCAGGTCCATCGCGACGACACGGCCTGCGCCGATGTTGGTATGCCCGACCTCTGAATTGCCCATCTGCCCCTTGGGCAGGCCCGCGTCATTGCCGTGGGTCAATAGCTGCGCGTTGGGGCCGGTCATGATCGTGTCGAAATGCGGTGTGCGGGCGAGGGCGGGGGCGTTGCCCGTTGTGGTCTGGCCGATGCCCCAGCCGTCCAAAATACAAAGTACGACGGGTTTGGGTGTGGACATGGAACTGCTCCTGCTGGTTTTGCCCCGTCTTAGCGCATCGCGCGGGTGGCTTCAAACGCGGTGATAGGGGCCGCCCGATAAAATGGAGGCCGCGCGGTAAAGCTGTTCGGCGAGCATGACGCGCACGAGCATGTGCGGCCAGACCATTTTGCCAAACGACATGGCCGCATCGGCGCGGGCGCGCAGGGCGGGGTCGATGCCGTCGGCGCCGCCGATCACGAATGTGACGTCTTGGCGGCCTTGGTCGCGCCAGCCCGCAAGCTGGTCGGCGAATTGCGGCGATGATTGCAATTTGCCGCGTTCGTCCATCACGCAAATGAGGGACCCTGACGGGATCGCGCGGTCAAGCAGGGCTGCCTCGGCGGGCATACCGCCGCCTTTTTTATCCTCGACCTCGATCAATTTGGCGGGGCCAAGGGCAAGGGCGCGGCCCGTGCGGTCAAACCGTGTGAGGTAGTCGTCATACAAATCACGCTCTGGCCCGCCACGCTGGCGGCCCACAGCGCAGATGTGGACGCGCATTATTCGGTGGTGGCGGGGCTCATGCCGGGCTGCCACATCTTTTCAAGTTGGTAAAACTCGCGGACTTCGGGGCGGAACAGATGCACGATGATATCGCCTGTGTCGATCAGGACCCAGTCACCGGATGTGCGGCCTTCGATCTTAGAGAAGATACCGAATTCAGCCTTGAGGTGATCCACAAGTTTTTCCGCCATGGATGACACCTGACGCGAGGACCGACCGGAGCCGATGACCATGTGGTCGCCGATCTCGGATTTGCCCTTAAGGCTGATCTGGACGACGTCCTCTGCCTTGTTTTCATCAAGGGATTTCAGAATGGCTGCCAAAAGAGCGTCACTGGTGGCAGTTTTAGGGTCAGTCATAGAGGAGGTTCCTGATAGCGCCGCAGTCACGGCCATGATTGAATGCACCCCTTGCGCCAGTTTGACCTGAAAACGCAAGGGTTGTTCTAAAGTAGCCGTCCCGTGCGCTAAATTCAACTCACTGTGCGCCGCGTTAAAATTCGCGCACGCAGCCGCCGTTGAAGTCGAGCCGCTCAATCGTGTCGGCCACGCGGCGGCGGTGGGGACCAATCAGGCAATACATCAGCTTGCGAAAGTCGGGCAAGGTAACGCGGATCAGATTCGAGACGCTGGCGAAAACCTATGAGGTTCTGGCGGCTGCGGATCAGTCCAGCACGTAGGCCACTTCGTTGCGGCGCTTCCACGGCAGTGTCATGGGCGCGTCGTAAAACGAATAGAACGGCCCATCGCCCAAGGTGTACCCCGCGCCGGTGGCGATGGTGCGTAATTCGGCCGCCTTTGCGTCCATTTCAACCGCGCGCGCGATCCCTGAGAATTGCAGCACGATCTGGCGTTGCGGCGTCGTTTCCACAATGCGGATCGCGTCGGAATCGGGGATCGGCAGGGTGTCGCGCGTGTATTTGCGCGGCATCGTGAACGACACGGTCCACAGGTCGTCCGCGCCTGATTGGGTCACGGGCGAGGTCATGGCGATTTTTTCCGACGCACGCTGGGTCACGGGCGATGTCATATCGATCGCGGCTTGGGACGTGTTGCCACCAAAGATGAAGCCCGCAAGGATCCGAAAGCCGCGACCGCGCGCGCGGTCTGGTGAACCTTGGACGGTGACTTCGGCAATCAGGTGCGGGGCGTAGCTGCGGATTTCGGCAGCACCCACCTGTTGTTCGACCACGTATTGCGGGCCGTCGTACCCCTTATAGCCGTCTTCGGCTTGGGCGGATGTGCCTGCCAGCGAGAACGTTGCTGCGAGTGCCTTGGTGATGCGCGATGCCATGTCTGGTCTCCTTTGGATTTCAGATAGGGCGCGGCGGCTGCTAGTCGAGGATGGTGGGTCCCTTGCCGTCCAAGACCTTCACCTCGCGTTGCGGGAACGGGATGCTAATGCCGTTTTCTGCGAATGTGTCCCAAAGCGCGAGGTAAACGTTGCCACGGATGTTGGTCAGCCCGCCAGTGGGGTCGCTGATCCAGAAGCGCAGGATGTAGTCGACCGAGCTGTCGCCAAAGCCCACCACGTGGCAAACGGTGGGGCGGGACATCAACACGCGGTCAACTCCTTGGGCGGCGGCGATGGCCAGTTTGCGGACCTCGTGCGGATTATCGCCGTAGGCGGTGCCGAAATAGATATCGAGCCGGACAAAGTCGTTGGAATGGGACCAGTTGACCACTTGACCTGTGATCAGGTCCTCGTTCGGGATCAGGTATTCCTTGCCGTCGCGGGTCACCACCGACACGTAGCGCGCGCCAAGCGAGTTGATCCAGCCAAAGGTGTCGCCAAGCGAGATCACATCACCGGGTTTGATGGATTTATCAAGCAGGATGATGACGCCCGACACAAGGTTCGACACCACCTTTTGCAGACCGAAACCAAGGCCGACGCCGATGGCACCCGACAGCACGGCGAGGCCGGTCAGGTCGATACCGATCGCCTTGACGCCGACATAGAACGCAGCGCCGTAGAACCCGATTTGCAGGGCCTTGACGATGAGGACCTGCATGGACGGGCTGATGTCCTCGTTCGCGCGGATGCGGCTGGATGTTGTGGTGGTCACGAACCGTGCCAGTGCGATCAGCGCGCCGATGATCACGATAGCTTGCACGACAAGCAGCGCCGAGATGCGGATTTCGCCCATAGCGAAAGCGGCGCTATCGAGCCATGCGGTTGCGGTGTCCAGAAGGCCAAGGACCTGGAGGGTCACATAGGTCCATGCGCCGTAACGGACGATTTTGCGCAAGAACTGGCTTTTGATCAGGCGGGTGACGAAAACGATCAGCAGCCAAGCAAGGGCAAGCGTGGCGATGATCCCCAACAGGTAGCTGCGGCTGGGCCATGTGATTTCGCGCATGATGCCCACAGCAATCCAGATCAGGGCGACATAGAAAATCGCGCGCAGGCGCTGGTGAATGACTGCCAATATGCGCATCCGCCATTTGGGCCAGTTTTCGCGGGACGCCATCCAGTTACGGATGCGCGGGCCAAGCACCATGCGCAGCAGGTGCGCCACAGCAAACAGGGCCACGGCAATGGCCACCTGATACAGGTTCCACGTGCGAAACATCGACGAGATGAATATCTCGGCTTGGGTCAGGACCGATTGGCCGACGTTAACGATTTGATCAATCGGCACCTCGGGCAGGATCGTATCGGTTGTCTGCCCGTCTGGTTCGGTGTGCTGCGCCATTCATTGCCTCGATATTGTTGCCCCAATGTTGCACGTGGTGACGTGGATAGACAAGCAATCCCCTTGTGACAGGCGCAATTGATCTATAACTGGGGGCGCATGAAACCAGTTTTTGACATGGATGACCGCGCCCGCCTGCCTTGGCGATTCTATGGTGCCGCCTGCACGGTCCTCGCACGGGGCTGAGCCCGCGCATCTTGTCCACGTCCCCCATCATACCCATATATAAATAACGAGGAGGGTACTTAATGTCCCCCAAAACGCTCTATGATAAGATCTGGGATGCGCATGTTGCGCATGAAGCAGATGACGGTACATGCCTGTTGTACATCGATCGCCACCTTGTCCACGAAGTGACAAGCCCGCAGGCGTTTGAAGGTCTGCGCATGACGGGCCGCACGGTTCGCGCGCCTGATAAAACGATTGCTGTGCCTGATCACAACGTGCCGACCACGCTGGACCGCGCAAACGCATCCACGATGACCGAAGACAGCCGCATTCAGGTCGAGGCGCTTGATAAAAACGCCAAGGAATTCGGTCTGCACTACTATCCTGTAACCGACGTGCGTCAGGGTGTTGTGCACATCGTTGGGCCTGAACAGGGCTGGACCCTTCCGGGCATGACCGTTGTTTGCGGTGACAGCCACACGGCGACGCATGGTGCGTTCGGGTCATTGGCCCACGGCATCGGCACATCCGAGGTTGAACACGTTCTGGCGACGCAGACGTTGATCCAGAAGAAATCCAAGAACATGAAGGTCGAGATCACGGGCACGCTTGCGCCCGGTGTGACGGCCAAAGACATCACGATGGCGGTGATCGGCAAAACCGGCACCGCTGGTGGCACCGGCTATGTCATCGAATATTGCGGCTCCGCGATTGAAAGCCTGTCCATGGAAGGCCGCATGACCGTCTGTAACATGGCCATCGAGGGTGGCGCGCGCGCTGGCCTGATCGCACCCGACCAGACGACATATGATTATTGCATGGGCCGCCCGCACGCACCAAAAGGTGCGGAGTGGGAAACCGCGCTGGCATACTGGAAGACATTGTTCACCGACGAGGGTGCGCATTTCGACAAGGTTCTGACCATCAAAGGCGAAGACATCGCGCCGCTGGTCACGTGGGGCACATCGCCCGAGGACGTTCTGGCGATCACAGATGTTGTGCCTGATCCTGCATCTTTTGAGGGTGGCAAGGTCGGTGCGGCACAGCGGTCCATCGACTATATGGGCCTGACCGTGGGTCAAAAGCTGACAGACATCGAGATTGATACCGTGTTCATCGGGTCGTGTACCAATGGCCGCATCGAAGATTTCCGCGCTGCTGCCGCGATCCTGAAGGGCAAAAAGATCAAGGACGGCATGCGTGCCATGGTCGTGCCGGGATCGGGTCTTGTGCGTGCGCAAGCCGAGGAAGAAGGCATTGCGCAGGTGTTCAAGGATGCGGGATTTGAATGGCGCCTTGCGGGCTGTTCCATGTGCTTGGCGATGAACCCCGATCAATTGAAGCCGGGTGAGCGTTGTGCAGCGACATCCAACCGTAACTTTGAAGGACGCCAAGGCCGCGGCGGGCGTACCCACCTTGTGTCACCTGCGATGGCTGCCGCTGCTGCCCTCACGGGTCGTCTGACGGACGTACGGGACTTCTTGTAATGACCTTGCGCAGGCGAAGCTTTCTGGGGTTGTTCGGGGCTGCGATTGCAGCGCCCGCATTGCCTGCGGCTGCGCCTGCGGTTGGCTATTCTCGTGCGTCATACGGGTTGGCGATGGTCCATGCGCAGACCTATCCATTGGTCAGCGTGCGGGGCTTGGTCAACCGGCTTGGCTTGACGCAGACCCAAGCGACGGCGATCATCAACAAGATGTCGGCTGACGGTGTATTGGGGGCAATCGCGCCCACGCGCCCCGGCACGGTGTTTGCATCCAGCAAGGTGTATTCGGGTCGCGCGGCCACTATCGCGGCCACCAAGCTGGTGCCAAAGGCAAAAGCCAAGCCACTGCAGCGGCCCAAACTGGAGGATGTGAAAATCCCGCAGCCCAAGGTCATACGCAAGCTGAGCTATGATTTTGATCTGAGCAAATTGATGGCGCATCTGCACGGATTGTGCGGGGCGGTGGCAGCATGAAGCGGCGCAGTTTCCTTGGGATGGTCGGGGCGGCGATCGCCGTGCCTGCCATGCCGTTCGCGGCACCATCGGCACCCGCCGTGGTCTATAGCAGGTCGACCTATGGCCTTGCTGTCTTGCACGCCCGCACCCGCCCGCATGTCAGCGCACGCGGCTTGGCCCATTGCCTGAAGCTCCCGAAATCGCAAGCGAGCGCGATGATGGCAGAAATGGTCGAAAGCAACCTGATCACACCGATCAAAGGTGCTGTTGACGGGTCCATGCGTGCGACAAGCAACATCTTGATCAACGACCCTTGGGGCCTTGCACGGACATCCGCGCCGCGCCCCAAGACGGTGGATCAGGCTGATCGTGACCATAAGGCGGACACGGCGCGGACCGAGGCCAGGATCGACCTGATGCTCGTACATCTGCGCGATCTTTGTGTGCGCAACGGTATGGCACTGCATCCACGGTGCTTTGCATGACGAAAGGAACGCCAATGAAACGACGCAATTTTCTGGGGCTGTTTGGGGCTGCATTGGCGGCACCTATGATGCCGCTGCCTGCCTTGGGCAACGCCGCGGGCGCTGCCTATAGCAAATCGGCGATGCACGGCGCGATCATGCATGCGCAATCGCGGGTGTCGTTTAGCGTCTGGGGACTGGCCCAGAGCCTCGGGTTATCGGTGCCACAAGCAGAAGCCTTGATGGGTGATATGGCCAAGCGCGGGATCGTGGGGCCGTTGCAAGGGGTGACGCATGGCGGGCGCTGGGCCACCAGTAACATCATGCAAAAAGAAATGCTGGCTGCCGCCGAGGCTGCAAAAGGCGCGCGGCAGACGGCGGCGCGTCAGACCACAAACACACATTATGCCGAACCTGATCTTGGACGGCTTCTGGCGCATCTTCGGGGGCTTTGCGAAAAGCAGGGTATGACCCTTTCCCGACGCTGCGCCGCATAATTTCAAAAGGACGACAACTATGGAAAAATTCGACAAATTGAGCGGGATCGCGGCGCCAATGCCCTTGGTCAATATCGACACCGATATGATTATCCCCAAGCAGTTTCTAAAAACGATCAAGCGTTCCGGCTTGGGCGTGAACCTGTTCGACGAGATGCGCTATAACCTTGATGGCACCGAAATTTCGGACTTCGTGCTGAACCAGCCAGCGTATCGCGATGCGTCTGTTCTGGTGGCTGGCGATAACTTTGGCTGCGGGTCTTCGCGCGAACATGCGCCTTGGGCGATTGCGGATTTCGGTATTCGCTGCGTGATATCGACCAGCTTCGCCGACATCTTTTACAACAACTGTTTCAAGAACGGCATTTTGCCGATCGTACTGTCCGAGGACCAGCGCGATGCCTTGATGAAGGATGCGGAAAAAGGGGCCAACGCACGCATCGAAATTGATCTGGTGGCCCAAACCGTCACGAGCTCTGACGGCGACACGTATAGCTTTGAAGTTGACGCATTCAAAAAGCATTGCTTGCTCAACGGGCTCGACGATATCGGTCTGACCATGGAAAAAGCCGCGTCAATCGACACTTTTGAGGCCGCCGCGGCATCCAGCCGTCCGTGGGTCTAAGCCAATCAGGGCGTGCCAGAAACGGCGCGCCCCCTTCCTCTTGCCCATAAATACCTACGCCGGAGGCCCAGCGTTGCGTCCAGAAATGACCATTAAGGTTAATCTATGGTTTGCGACACTTAGGGTCATATTAGGCGCCAAACACCACATATTGCGCAACCCCACATCATAGCCATATGCCTGCTTGGAAATGGTTGCAATCTCGCACCACCTTCGTCGCAAAAGCGCCGCAGTTTTTTCGTCATGTTTATCAGAGACTTGAAGGACGGACTGAAAGTGGGCAGAACTATGGCAAGATTGAGGCAACCTGTCGCACAAGCGCAGGATCAAGACGGGACAGGATCGCGGCATCGTATCGCATCCGACCGCAATGAGGGTGGATTTGCAGTGTTTTCGAGACTGCCAGGAGCATTGGTGCGCGCGTTACTTGTAGTGGTAATGATCGTGACACCGTCGGCGATGTTGCCAACGGTCGGTGTTGACGGCACACAGATTGTGGCGCTCGTCGCTATCTTTGCAGCCGTGTTCACGATTGTTGAATACAGCGCCAGCAGCCCAAGCCTTGTGGAATTCCGTAGCGCCCCGCCATTCAACCGCCTGCGTTTTGGCGCCCTGTTCTTGACCGTTGTGACCTTGTCTGTCGTGTTTCGTGACACGGATGGCGCAAGCACAATCACACAAGTTTTCCAGATTGTCGGGGATCGCATCGGCGCGTCGATCGACTTTCCTTATTCACCGGTGCGGCTGATGCTGTTGGCGATGCCTGCCGAAATGTCTGTAGATAACCTCGAGCGTGTGCGCACAGCGGCCGGCCTTAGCTACCTGATTTCGCTGTCGTCGCTCGCTGTTTTTGTCATCTTGCTACGCTGGCGCGGCTGGCCGCGTCACAACAGTGCGTTCAATCTGTGGGTGAATCTGCCGACATTTGATCCGACGTCTGGCGGCGATGTTGTTGCGCGCCTGAACCGCGACAGCCAAATTAACCTTATCTTAGGATTTCTGCTGCCATTCATGGTGCCAGCGATCCTGCAGCTGTTTGCCACGTTTTTCGCGCCATTTTCGCTGAGTGATCCACAAACGTTAATCTGGGCGGTATCTGCATGGGCGTTCTTGCCAGCAAGTCTTTTGATGCGCGGCGTCGCATTAAGCCGTGTTGCGCAGATGATTTATGTGCAGCGCAAGCGGGCTTACGCCAAGGCGGCGGCCGATGGGCTTTTGCCAGTCTGATTGCAATGGCGGCCACGGCTGCCCCCGCTGAAACCTACCGCATTGCCACATATGCGGCCCCGCTAAGCCGTGATGGTCCGGGGCTGTTGTTGCGCGACCTGCGCAAGGGGGGCGATGCGCAGATCGCGGCGATTGCGGATGTGATTGCCACAGTGTCACCTGATGTGATCCTTTTGACTGATTTCGACTATGACCTAGACGGGCGCGCGCTTTGGCGATTCAGCCGAGTGCTGGCGGATGCGGGTGCGCGCTATGATCATCAGTTTGCAATGCGGCCCAACACAGGTGTGCCGACGGGGTTGGATATAGACGGCGATGGATACACAGGTGACGCGCGTGATGCCCAAGGATACGGGCGGTTCAATGGCGATGGCGGCATGGCGATCCTGTCACGTATTCCGATTGATGCGGATCATGTTGATGACCTGTCGGGTCTGCTGTGGCGTGATCTGCGCGGGGCGGTATTGCCTGCCGTCGATGGCATCCCGTTTCTAAACCAAGCAGTGCAGGACGTTCAGCGCCTGTCGACCACAGGGCATTGGATTGTGCCGTTTACCCCTGAGGGGGGCAAGGTGTTTACCTTGATGGCATGGTCCGCCACGCCGCCTGTGTTTGACGGACCGGAGGATCGCAACGGGCTGCGCAATCGTGACGAGTTGCGGCTGTGGGAAAACACGCTGGACGATGCCGATCGGGCGCATTTCATTGTGGCAGGCAATGCGAACCTTGATCCGCTGGACGGGCAGGGCGACGCGGCGGCGATGGCCGCATTCTTGGGCAGATCGGGCATCCAAGACCCCAAACCGCGCAGTGCTGGCGCGCTTGGCGCGGCGGATGCGGATCATCGCGGTGATCCTGCGCTGGATACGGCGGATTGGCCCGATGACGGTCCGGGAAACTTGCGGGTTAGCTATGTGCTGCCCAGCGTCGACTGGCAGGTTGCGGATGCAGGCGTTTTTTGGCCCGAAGGCGGGCTTGCGGCGGGGGCGCATCATCTGGTCTGGGTCGATATCGCCAGATAGTGCTGCGGCTTGATCCGGCGCGCGCAATTCGCTAGGGCAGGGCAACAGTTTTTTGCCAAGGATACGCGCTATGTCTAACCCATCCCTTTTGATTCTTGCCGGTGACGGTATCGGCCCCGAAGTCATGGATCAGGTGAAGCGGATCATCGACTGGTTCGGCGCAAAGCGTGACATGGCGTTTGACGTGTCCGAGGACCTTGTGGGCGGTGCGGCCTATGACAAGCACGGCGTGCCGTTGCATGACGACACAATGGCCCACGCCCAAGAGGTTGACGCGATGTTGCTGGGTGCCGTCGGTGGTCCCGCCTACGACGATCTGGACTTTTCGGTCAAGCCGGAGCGTGGGTTGCTGCGTCTGCGCAAGGAAATGGATTTGTTTGCCAACCTGCGCCCTGCGCAATGTTTTGACGCGCTGTCGGATTTTTCATCTTTGAAGCCGGAACTGGTTTCAGGGCTGGACATTATGATCGTGCGCGAACTGACGTCGGGCGTGTATTTCGGCGAACCACGCGGTATCCATATCGAGGACAACATGCGCGTGGGCATCAACACCCAGCGCTATACCGAGGCCGAGATCGAGCGCGGCGCACGTGCGGCATTCGAGATGGCGATGAAGCGCGACAAGAAGTTGTGTTCCATGGAAAAAGCCAACGTGATGGAATCCGGTATCTTGTGGCGTGACGTCGTGACCGAAGTGCACGCCGATTACCCTCAGGTGGACCTGTCGCATATGTACGCCGATAACGGTGCGATGCAGCTGGTGCGCGCGCCCAAACAGTTCGACGTGATCTACACTGACAATCTGTTCGGCGATATCTTGTCCGACTGTGCCGCGATGTTGACCGGATCATTGGGCATGTTGCCGTCCGCGTCGCTTGGCGCACCCATGGCCAATGGCCGCCCCAAGGCGATGTACGAACCGGTCCACGGGTCCGCGCCTGACATCACGGGCCAAGAAAAGGCGAACCCGATTGCCTGCATTTTGTCCTTCGCAATGGCGCTGCGCTATTCGTTCGATCAGGGGGCTGAAGCAGACCGTCTAGAAGCCGCGATTGAAAAAGTGCTTGCTGATGGCGCCCGTACCGGCGACCTGATGGGGCCAGAAGGCGGCACACCATTGTCCACATCGCAGATGGGTGATGTGATCCTGGCAGCGCTTGACGCGAGCCTTTAAAATGACGAGGCGATGATCGCACTGTCCGACCGCATCCGTAATACGGGCCTGAATAAACTGCCAACGCGGACGATATCGAAGACCGGTCGGGCGACGATGCGTATTGCGGGTTCACCATTTACGCGGCCACTGCCGATGATATTTATCACATAACAGAATCCGGGATTGCGCAATCCGGTTAATCCACCGATCCGGTGCAAACCGCAGGAACAGGGCCACAGCGCCCAACTGACTAAAAAGGGCAAGATATGACAGGTAACATGCGCGGCGCGATGTATGCGTTGATGGCTTTCGGGATTTATTCGACCCACGATGTCGCTATCAAAGTTCTGGGTGCTGTTTATTCACCGATCCAGATCGTTTTCTTTTCCGTTTTACTGTCGTTCCCGCTGGCGACCGTCATGCTGATGCGTGACAGCACCGCAGGGACGCTTATTCCGCGGCATCCGTGGTGGTTGGCCTTGCGCACGGTCGCTGCGGTCATGACAGGCGTATCGGCATTTTACGCGTTTTCGGTTTTGCCACTGGCGCAGGTTTACGCGATCATTTTTGCGGCGCCGTTGATCATCACGGTATTGGCCATTCCGGTGCTGGGCGAAACCGTGCGACTGCGGCGTTGGGCTGCCGTGGTTGTTGGGCTTGCGGGTGTGATGGTCGTCTTGCGGCCTGGATCAACAGAGCTTGGGCTTGGCCATTTGGCGGCATTGTTGGCCGCACTTGGTGGTGCTGTGGCATCTATTGTGGTGCGCAAGGTCGGGGCCGAAGAACGTCCGGTCGTGATGCTGCTGTATCCAATGGTGACAAATTTTGTTGTTATGGCGTGTCTTTTGCCGCTGGTATACAAGCCCATGCCGATCGAGCATTTGGGCCTTTTGGGTATCGTGGCCGCGTTTGCATGGACGGCAAGCCGGATGATTATCACCGCCTATCAGTCAGGTGAGGCTGCAATCATTGCGCCGATGCAATACAGCCAGATCATTTGGGCCACGGCATACGGGCTTTTGTTTTTTGACGAAAAGATTGATCTGCAAACGGGAATTGGTGCCGCGATCATTATCGCATCGGGTATGTATATCGTGCTGCGCGAAAGCCGTGGCGGTGGTTCGGACAATACGCCCGTGCTACGGACACGATCACGCGGTGAAACGGGCACATCGCCGCGGATCAGTCTGTTTATGCGCGCGGCAGGTGGGACCCCGCCGCGCGAAAGCAAAAAACGCTAGAGCGGCACGGCTGCAAAACTTTCTGCGTCGGCACGGACCCAACGGCTGCGGTAGCCGTAGTCACCACCGTCATCGTCCAGCAAGAAGCCGATGGGCAGATACGGATTTGCCTCTTGGCCTTCTGTCATCTGGCCGTCGCTTTTGCGGGTCATAAAATGATAGGGCAGAAAATGCCGCGGATCATTGAGCCCTGCGGCACCTGCCATTTCGCCAAGCGCCTTAAGCGTGTTGGCGTGAAAACGTGCCACCCGCCGGCTTTTGTCACCGACATTGAGCGCCTTTTGACGTTCGGGATCCTGGGTGGCGACGCCGACGGGGCAGTGGTTGGTGTGGCATGCCTGCGCCTGAATACAGCCGATGGAAAACATGTAACCGCGTGCGGAGTTGCACCAATCTGCGCCCAACGACATGGCGCGCGCGATATCGAATGCGCTGACCAGTTTGCCAGCGGCCCCGATGCGCACGCGGTCACGCAAGCCCGCGCCGCGCAGGGTATTGTGGACAAAAATAAGCCCCTCAACCATTGGCATTCCGACGTGGTTGGCGAATTCAAGCGGTGCCGCACCTGTGCCGCCCTCGGTCCCGTCCACGACAATGAAATCGGGCACAATGCCGGTTTTCAACATTGCCTTAACCATACACATGAATTCGCGGCGGTGACCGATACACAGTTTGAAACCAACCGGTTTGCCATCTGATAATTCGCGCAGTTGGCCGAGGAATTCGCAAAATTCGATCGGCGTGGAAAATGCGGGATGGGCGGCTGGTGATACGCAGTCTTGTCCCATTGGCACGCCGCGTGCCTCTGCGATCTCGGGCGTGATTTTGGCCGCAGGAAGCATACCGCCATGGCCGGGCTTTGCGCCTTGGCTTAGTTTCACCTCGATCATCTTGACCTGATCGTCGGCGGCTTGGGCCTTGAACTTTTCTGGCGAAAATGTGCCGTCGTCATTGCGGCAGCCGAAATAGCCGGAACCAACTTCGTAGATCAGGTCCCCACCACCTTCGCGGTGATAGCGGCTGATGCCGCCTTCGCCTGTGTCATGGGCGAAGTTGCCGATTTTGGCGCCTTTGTTCAGCGCCGAGATCGCATTGGCCGAGAGCGAACCAAACGACATGGCCGAGATGTTATAAAGCGAGGCGTTATAAGGCTGCTTGCAGTCCGGTCCGCCAATCTTGACGCGAAAATCGAAATCGTCGAAATGCACTGGTACGACGGAGTGGGTGAGCCAGCCATAGCCGGCCTCATATACCTTTTCCGTGGTGCCAAACGGGCGCTTGTCCTCGACCCCTTTTGCGCGTTGATAGACCAAGGACCGGTGTTCACGGCTGAAAGGCTGTTCGTCTTTGTCGCCTTCGATCAGATATTGGCGGATTTCAGGGCGGATTTTTTCAAATATGAACCGGATGTGACCAATCAGCGGATAATTTTTTGTCACCGCATGACGGTTTTGGCGCACGTCATGGATGCCGAGTGCGGATAGTGCTGCTAAAATCAGGAACGGGACGAACAGCCATGCCACCCAGAGACTGCCGATCAAGCAGATGATGGTCAGAGCCATCACACCCGTAAAAACATAATAGCGTTGTTCGGTAAGCAGTTTGATCACAAGTCAATCCTAGCGTTTGATACAGGTTGCCCACACCCTAGGCAGCGAGGTCGCGCAGTCAACGCAACATTCGCCTGAAATGAATGACATTTCGGTAAAGATTTCCTTTTTAGAAATCCGGTGTGACGTTTGGCAAGTTCAGTGCGCGGATCAATTCGCGCAGTTCCTGACGGGCCGCAACGTTGGAAATGTTCAGCCCCTTGATACCCAGATCCCGCAGATCCAGCAGGGTCAGCCCGCGCGGGAACAATTCGCGGAAAATCACGCGCTCATTGAACCCCGGTGCGGTGCGAAAACCGATGCGCTTAGCGAGCTTTTCGATCACGCGCTGCATTTTCTCTTTGTTGACCATAGCTTGGGCGCCCATGCGGTTGCGCACGACGATCCAGTCAATTGGCGGCAATCCGGCCTGGCTGCGCAACTGCCGCGCGTTCCAGACCATTTCGGAATAGACGGACGGGCCTGTGATATCCTCGCCCTCGGTATCGACGTGGGCCAGTAGATCAAAGTCGACAAAGCTGTCGTTTAAAGGCGTGATCAGTGTGTCAGCAAGGCTATGGGCGACTTGGCTTAGGCGGGTGTGCGAGCCGGGACAATCGATCAGGATGAAATCACTTTCGGGTTCTAACCCTGCGACGGCCATCGACAGGCGGTGATCATAGACGTTCTCGTTGGGTCCAAGGGTTGCTTGGTCCACTTCGGGCAGGTCGTGATAGCTTGGCGTTGGCAGGTCCAACCCCTTTTGCGTCATATAGGCGTTGCGGTTTGTGATGTACCTGCCCAGCGTTTTTTGACGCAGGTCCAGATCAAGGCAACCGACCTTATGGCCCATCCGCGCCAATGCTGTGGCCACATGCATCGACACAGTCGATTTGCCTGCGCCGCCTTTTTCATTTCCTACGACGATAATATGCGCCATTGGTCCGCCCCTATTGAGTTGTTGGCACATCTATAATGGCCACAATTCAGAAGGGGAAGCAGCGCTAGGCGTCAACGTCGTTATTTTGAAAATATGTGGCGCGGGGATTATGGCGTGATGCGGCGTGCGTGTTGCGTCAGGCCGTATTGATCCATGAAACGGCGGATCGCGCCAAAGGTTGCGGTGTCGACCTGTGCGCCGTGATCTGCGGTGGTCATCGCAGGCGATGCCATCACGGCGAGCGCGCGTTTGACGCCGCCCACACGGATCGGTTGCGGCGTGAAATGAGCGGCAATATTGGCCTTGATGCGGGCGGGATCATGCGTGTCATACAGGGCGGCCATCAGCACATCCACGGTGTGTTCGGTGCAGTTCTGAAACTGCGTTGTGCGCGGATTGGCCAACACCGAATACCGCGCATTATGGAGGCTGGCATAGGTTGGCCCGTTGATGACGCGCATCAGTTTTTGCTGCAATGCGGGTTTGGGAACGATGATGCCGGCATCCAGATGCACGGCACCTGCGAAAAAATCGGCGGGGCTGTCTTGGACCAGCGCACTGCGGCTTGGGTCGTCGGACAGTTGATAAAGGTTATAGACGCGGTAGCCCTGTCCGGTGCTGCCATCGGCAAGGGTGATTTTGGAAAACACCCAAAACGCCACGTGGGTATAGGTGATGCCATCGGGCAGGACGGCAGGATCGCGGCCCATACGAGAAACGATCGCCACGCGCGCACCCTTATCTGCGAGATATGTTTGCACGGTGTCGGCAAAGCTGGTGACTTGGGCCACGGGCAGGATCGGGTTTTGTGCCGCACTGCTGCCTGCGTTTGCAAACGACGGCAGCGCGAGCAGGGCAGCGAGGATCGCAGGTTTGAAAATAGTCATTTGACACATCCTTAGTTTAAGCGGGGCGCGGGGTCGGCCATTGGGGCTGGTGCGAGGTCATCTGCGATATTTTCGCCGCTGTGCTGGATCGCCGCGCCAGACACCACGAGGGCCGATCCGGTCACGACAAGCGGAACAGCCACAACCGACGTCGAGGTGAGTGCAACGGCAGCAGAGCCGTGGCTGGCCGCCTTGGCGCTGTGGCCAGTGGATTGGCCAGCATGTGTGCCTGCACATGCGGCAAGAGCGCATAACAACGGGGTGACGATAAATATCTTGGGTAGCAGGGGCATTGATGTCTCCATTCTTGAACATTGTTCATTTGTTTATCAGAGGGCGCATGGTGTCAACACAAAAATGAACAACGTTCAGCGACGGCTTTCCCTTGACTTTTTCCCCGCAATCAGCGATCCGCTGCCTAACCGATGCATCCTGCCGCGTGAGCAGAGCGAGACCTTAGGTCCTAGCAAGGCGTCGTTTACCTTCCGGTTCCCACATCACGCAGGGGGTCCAGCGCCTGATCGGCGTCAGGACGTGTGTCTTGGCCGTCAGCATATGGGCGCAACCTGCAATGACTTTTCGCATTTGGGCGGGGGGTCGAACCCTATGTGCGGGCATGTGTCCGCAAGAAAGATACCAATGGATTTCGATATGCTGGGCCTTGCGCCCCGTCTGGTTGCCAAGCTCAAAGAGCAGGGCATCACAGAACCAACACCAATTCAAACCCAAGCGATCCCGCATGCCATGAACGGCCGCGACGTCATGGGCCTTGCGCAGACAGGGACGGGTAAAACCGCGGCCTTTGGTCTGCCGATGATTGACGCGCTGATGAAGGCGGGGGTGAAGCCGAATGCCAAGACAGCACGCGGCCTGATCCTTGCGCCGACACGCGAGTTGGCCAAACAGATTGCCGACAACCTGACCAACTATACCCAAGGCAGCCACCTAAAGGTTGCGTTGGTCGTGGGCGGTGCGGGCATCGTGGCGCAGACAAAGCGCCTTGAGCGTGGCGTTGACCTGCTTGTCGCCACACCGGGCCGTTTGATCGACCTGATTGACCGCCGCGCTGTGCGTCTGGATGAAACCATCTATCTGGTCCTTGATGAGGCCGACCAGATGCTCGACATGGGGTTCATCCATGCGCTGCGTAAAATCGCGCCGCTGTTGGCCAAGCCGCGCCAGACGATGATGTTTTCGGCGACGATGCCCAAACTGATGTCCGAACTCGCGGCGTCGTTCCTTGATAACCCGACACGTGTGCAAGTGAACCCTCCGGGGCAGGCCGTGAAGCGGATCAACCAGTCGCTGCACTATGTGGCGCAGGCGGCGAAATCCGACTTGTTGGTTGAATTGCTTGATGCGCACCGCGACGAGCTGGCGCTTGTGTTTGGCCGGACCAAGCATGGCTGCGAAAAACTGTACAAGTTTCTCGAGAGCAAGGGCTTTGCTGCCGCGTCCATTCACGGGAACAAATCCCAAGGGCAGCGCGAACGTGCGATCACCGCGTTCAAGGCTGGCAAGGTGCGTATCCTTGTGGCGACCGATGTGGCCGCGCGCGGTATCGACATTCCGGGTGTGCGGCATGTGTATAACTACGATCTGCCGAACGTCGCTGAAAACTATGTCCACCGGATTGGCCGGACAGCACGCGCAGGCGCCGAAGGGTCGGCAATTGCGTTCTGCGCACCCGACGAGATTGTCGACCTTAAGGACATCGAGAAAGCGATGAAAGAAGAGATCCCTGTCGCGTCCGGCACCGAGTGGGACATCAAGCCCGGTCAGAAAAAGCGCCCGAACGGCGGCGGCGGCGGTGGTCGTGGACGCGGTGGCCCGCCACGTGGCGGCAAACCCGGTGGTGGTGGTAAGCCGGGTGGCAAACCCCGCAAACCTCCGACAGGACGCGGACGCCGTAACGCAGCATAAAAGCACAAAAAGGCCCGCCGGTTTGGTGGGCCTTTTCGTTCGTTGCGCAAGGTTCTGTGGCTTATTGAAGCACAGAAAGTCGCGGATTTTTGGCGTATAACACGTCTTGCGGGCGTGTCCCTGTGCGCTCTACGTCGCGGTACATCCCTGTCTTGAAGTGAAACTGGCCGCCGGGTTGCAACAAGGTTTCGCCCTCATGCACAAGCTGACCACCAAGGTAGACGCGGATTGGCGAAAAGCCGGTTGCGCGGCTATCGATATCAACGGCTATTTCGACCCATTTGTCCTCAAAATCAGCGCGTGACCATCCGGGAATGTATTTCTTGAAATGCTGGTGGTCGCCGTTGAGCAACCGCAGCCAGACTTGGTTATCGTTGTGAAAACTGAGCATGACGGGCGCGCCGCATTCACAATCATCATCAATCCACTGGTGGACTTGGAAGAAGGTCGTGAACCTGCTGCTGGCATGGGCAGGGGACATGTGAACCAAAGTTGAGTACCGATAGGTAGGGCCGAATTTCTGGAATTTTGTGCCCATCACCTCGGCGCGTTCCATGGACAAGGCTGTTGGGGATTTTGTGGCCTTTGCATCAGTGGAACATTTGCCTGTGTCACCGGGATTTAGCGTAAAGATCATGACGCCGCCCTTGCGTTGGTAACTGTCACGGCGTGGCAGGCCGCAGCTAACCTTGACCTGAATGGGTCGTGCCGTATCAAGTTGGACTTGGGGCGTGACGGTTGTCGGCAAGAAGCCTAGTTGAGTGTCAGAGCCGCCGGTGTCAGCGACCTGACATGCCGACAAAAGCAGGCCACCTATTGCCATTAATAGTGTATTTCGCAAAATTTTACCTCAAATGTGATCAGTCAAAACAAGTTGTGCACACAAACGATTTGGCGCTTATCGCTGCGAACAAAATTTATCCTTCCTAGTAAGTCAAGCATGTGCACCGCTTTGCAAGCACGGTCGGGTGTCTGTGTGCGATCAATGATTGCCCCACCGGTTTCCAAGGGCAGGACGGGCTGACGATCCATGTCGTCAAGCGCGCCCGCCCGAAGGTCATCCCATTGTGGGTGATGCGTAACCAATGCAATCAATTTTACTATTTGATTATACGGGTTTAAGATCAACGCACGGTTTGGCTTGTGACCTTGCCCTCCTTTTATGAAGGCACCATCATGGCCAGTGAAACAAAGCTGCACCTGCGCAATCAACATCGCGACGGATATGATTTTGCCCGTTTGGTGGCGCAGACCCCTGACCTTGCGCCGTTTACGACGCGCAATCCCGTTGGCCAGACAACGATTGATTTCCAAGACGTGGCGGCGGTGCGAATGCTGAACCGCGCGCTGCTTAAAACATACTACGATGTCGGGTTTTGGGATATTCCGGCTGGGTATCTATGCCCGCCGATCCCGGGTCGCGTTGACTATATCCACTATCTTGCGGATTTACTTGCTGAAAGTAACGATCAGGAAATTCCGCGCGGGCGACACATCAAGGCCTTGGACATTGGTACTGGTGCAAGCTTGGTTTACCCGCTCGTTGGTCAAAACGAATATGGTTGGGATTTTACCGGTGTTGATATTGATGCAGGCGCAATTAAATCGGCGCAGCAGATTTGCACAGACAACAAACTGAACATCACCGTGCAGCGCCAAGACAATCCAAAGGATATTTTTCGCGGCGTGATTGGACGACATAACAGGTTTCACGTCACCCTGTGTAACCCGCCGTTCCACGCGTCGATTGCACAAGCCAACAAAGGCACCCAGCGTAAATGGGCGAACCTTGGCAATGGGCGGAGCACGACGCTTAACTTTGGTGGCCAAAACGCGGAGCTATGGTGCGCTGGTGGCGAGATCAAGTTCATCGCCCGCATGATCGAGCAGAGCAGGGCATTTGGTGAGCAGTGCCTGTGGTTCACATCGTTGGTATCGAAAAAGGACAATCTGTCGCCGCTTGGCCGGATTTTGAGAAAAGCGAAGGTCGCGGACTTGAGGATCGTGGAGATGGCGCAAGGGCAAAAAACCAGTCGGTTCATCGCGTGGACATTTCATCACAAACGACAGCGATCAGCATTTATGGCGGGGCTTGGCAAATAGGCGAGCGTTATCGGTCGCTACCTGCACTGTGACCGGTCGAAAAAAAGGCCCGCCAAACTGGCGAGCCTTTGATTTTGTGTAGGTTGGTTGGCTTAGAAGCCGAGGCCAGCGTACTTGTTCTTAAACTTGGAAACGCGACCGCCAGCATCCATAAGACGCGTGCCGCCACCAGTCCATGCAGGGTGCACGGACGGGTCAACGTCGAGGGACATGACGTCACCTTCTTTGCCCCAAGTGGATTTCATTTTCACGATCGTGCCGTCGGTCATTTTGACGTCGATGCTGTGGTAATCTGGGTGAATATCTTTTTTCATGAAAGGTCCCCTTACGCCTTAGGCGCTTTGTAATTTGTGACTTCGGCGATACGCGCGGACTTACCACGACGTTCACGCAAGTAGTACAGCTTCGCACGACGGACACGGCCGCGGCGGATCACTGTGATCTCGTCGATGTTGGTGGAGTGCAGCGGGAATACGCGCTCAACGCCTTCACCAAAGGAGATTTTACGCACTGTGAAAGACCCGGCAATACCTTTGCCGTTCTTACGCGCGATGCAAACACCTTCGTAGTTTTGCACACGGCTACGCGTGCCTTCGGTTACTTTGTAACCAACGCGGATGGTGTCACCCGCCTTAAAGTCGGGAAGTGTTTTCCCGAGTGCGGCAACTTGGTCCGCATCGATTTGTGCAATCAGGTTCATCTGATGGCTCCTTACTATAGCACGGGTTTTCCCGCGACGTGTTGGCGTGATTGCAGAGCTTTGCGTCGTTATCGGGTCCACATATGTGCCCGCCAAAGGTGCCGTCATCATTTCGTTGTTGTGGTCATCCGGCCTGTCTGGTGCGTCATGTCCCAACGAAGGGACCGGCAATATCCAGTGGTTCCATAAACCAGCATCCCGAATCCATAAGGAGACGAGATTGGTAGCGTATAGGCGCTCGTATCGGGGCGGGCAAGGGGTTTGCGTGCAAGAGAATATACACCACGCCGAGTTCGTAAAGCTTGACCTGTTGTGCGTAACTATAAATACTTTTGTGTATGCAATCTGGTCAGTGTTGGGGGCGACGGGAAATGACGAAATCTCTTATTCTGATGGCCCTTTCGCTTGTCGGGCTGGCGGCTTGTCAAAGCACAGTTGAAACCGCGACACCGGTTACCGATCCACCCGAAATGACACAGGCTAAGACCACCGGTCTGCCGTGGTGGATTGTTTTGACATCGGCTTGCCACAACAAGGAATTTTCGGGCAAAAGGATTGTGTCACCAGAGACGTGGGGCGTGCAAAGCCGATACACTGAAATCGTGTATACGGACACTTACGAAGGAGTGCAGCTTGGGTATGAGATTGCGGGACGCCGGACGATAAACCCGCTTACCGGTCCTGGTCCAATCCTATCGTATTTCGTGCAGGGGCGACAAAATTGTGAAGCGTTCCGCCGTCTTAAAGACGAACTTTGGTTTCAGAAACACACGCAGGGTAAGGCGCGCGTCGACGCCGGATAGACGCATCGACCTTAGCGTCATTTAGGGTGTTTTATCGCGCCTTTGTGTGCATCCCACATGTCTGGTCTGCGGTCTTGGGTGATTTTTTCGGACATCGTGGCGCGCCACTGCGCGATCTTTTTGTGGTTGCCAGAAAGCAGGACGTCGGGGATGTCGCGGTCCTGCCATGTGGCGGGCTTGGTGTATTGCGGGTGTTCCAGCAGGCCATTGGAAAACGATTCCTCGACGGCCGATTCCGCATTGCCCAGCACACCGGGCAGCAGGCGCACGGTTGCGTCGATCAATGCTTGCGCGGCCAGTTCGCCCCCTGTCATCACGAAATCACCGAGCGAGATTTCTTGGATGCCAAAGTGTTCAAGCACACGTTCATCCACACCTTCAAAGCGGCCACACAGCAGGGTGACGCCGTTGGTGTTTGCGGCCAGCCCGCGCATCATCGCCTGATCCATGCGTTTGCCACGTGGCGACAGGTACAAGATTGGCATCACGCCTTTGGCGCCTGCGCGGGCGTCGTTGATCGCGGCCTCTAGGACATCAGCGCGTAGCACCATGCCCGCGCCACCGCCCGCCGGTGTATCGTCGACGTTTTTGTGTTTGCCGATACCGTAGTCGCGCAAGTCGTAGGTTTGCAGTTGCCACAACCCTTCCTTCAGGGCGCGGCCCATCAAGCTTTCGCCGAGAACACCGGGAAAGGCGTCGGGGAACAGCGTGATGATCTGCGCGGTCCACGCACCCGCAAGATCGGGCGAGTCTGTCATCAGTTCACGCGGCTTGAAGGTCGGGCGGTTGGACTTGCGTCCTGCGGATTTTGCTGTGTCTGTCATGCCCGTCCCAATGCCACAGTTTACCGTCGTGGCCTAGGCCGTTTTCCAACCACCCAAGGCCGCAGCTTCTGCGAGCGCCTTTTTCTTTTCCGAAAGAACGCGGTCAGGCAAGGTGGACCGGTTTAGCTCTAGGAATTGTGCCCACAACGCGTCATCGGGTCCGGCGTTGCCCTTGCCCACGGGCGTCAGGCTTGCGCGGACGTCTGCGGGCACGTTCATCTGATCGACGAGTGCGGCACCTGGCCCCAGCGGGTGGGCTAACGCATCTTTCATTGGCAAGTACATGACAGGAAGCGGGGCCAATACCTTGGCCACCTCGGCGATCACGGCATCAAGGTTTGCCGCCGATTTGAACGTAGCGTCAAATGATTTGAAATCCAGCGTTAGACGGTGCCCGCGCAGGTGGTGGCGATACGCGCTATAAAGCCATTCGGGCGCGGTGCGTGTCGTGAAAATCAGTTTGACCTGCGCGTCGGGAAAACGTTCCGATAAATAACCGGCGACATAGGTCATCAAGGTAGGAACAGCGCCGTAGTCTTTTACACCCGGCCAACCGGGCAGGTGGCCTGCCAAGCCTTCGCATGAAATCAGCAAATCGCGGTCGTCATTGACTGGAAATTCGTCGAACACATCGTCGAGCAGTCCAACCATATCGACCAGATCAAGCGGATTGCCTGTGCGCGAAAACAAGGCAGCAAGACGCACGACGGGTTTCATGTGGCGGAACATGCGTAGATCAAAATGCGGGGCGAGCACCTCTCGGTTGATCCACAAAAAATGCTGGATCGAACTGGTGCCTGTTTTGTGAAAACCGGCGTGGAGTAGGATCTGTCGCATGGGCTAACGGTCCCGACTTGATTTGATTACGGTAGTGTTAGCGCTGTTGCTTGTCTCGGGCCAGTGGTTTGTGCAACTTGGTGGGGATGGATGATGTTTTCGCCCCCCCTGATTTCTCTTTGACTGCGGCTGTCTGGGCGCAGGTTGCGCCTGACTTGGGGTTTGGCAATTCCGATCATCAGCTGCATCTGGTGCGCGCGCGCCTGCGTGATGCCCATCAGCGGGTGGTCTTGTTGGCGCAAGGACAGGGGGGTGCGCCCGATCTGATCTTGAAGCATTCCCTGTCCGGACAGCAGCAAAACCATTTTGACAACGGGGTGGCGGCACATCAGCGGGCCTATGATGCATTTGCGGACGCCAAGGGCTTGTATGTGCCACAGATGATGCTTGTCGATCATGCGACGCAATTCATGGTGATGGAGGCCGCCTCGGGCCAGACCGCGCATGACATGATTGCCGACGACAGTACCAAGCGTGAGGCTGTATTGCGGGCCTGTGGCGCGTGGATGGGCCACTGGCACCGCATGACCTATGAACGCGACAATCCGGTCAATCCAAACGTCATGCACCGGACTTTGCGCGGGTTGCGCGACGCGGTAGAGACGCGGGAAAAGCAAGTCGTTGGCCGCCGTGCGTTTCTGGAATGCGCCGCCCGTGTCGCGGATCTGGCTGAGGATGCGCGCGGGCAGCTGACCAAGCTTGCCGCGACCCATGGGGATATGAATTTACGCAATTTTATCATCGGGCCACAAGGGACCTATGGCATTGATTTCGGGGCTATTCATACCGCGCCGATTGGCCATGATCTGGCGCGGTTCATCGCCAATTTTGCCAATTTCTTTTATCCGCTTGATGCCCGCGACGGGGACGCCGCGTGGTTGGAGGCTGATCTGGATGCGTTCTTTGCCGGATACGGCGCGGCGGGGCGCGATGATCCGGCGTTCCGGTATTTGCTGCGGATGCAGGTCATCAAGGACTGGGCGAGCATTCCAAAGGATCAGGACGCGCGCAATGCGTTGCACCGCCACCGCTGGGAAGGCATCCAGCTCTTGTCGACGTTTCTGTTCTAGCGCGCCTCTGGCGGGTTCACGATGATGCGGCCAGCGGTCAGGTCCACTGTCGGGACAATGTCGTGGGTAAACGCCAGAAGCATGGTGTCGGACTGACCGGTCAGTTGTATTTCCAGCACGTCGCCCGCACCGTGGTTTTCGACGGATTTGACGGTCCCCAAGGTCTCGTTACCGGTGTCGATGACCGCAAGCCCGACGAGATCGGCATAGTAAAATTCGTCGTCTGGCAGGCTGGGCAGCTTTGTGCGCTCGGCGTAAAGTGCGACACTGCGCAGCGCGTCCGCGTCCTCTTTGGTGACGACCCCTTGGATGCGGGCTGTAAAGCCGCCTTTGACTTGGCCTGTCAGGACAAGCACGGGGAACTCCTTGCCGTCTTCGGTGGTCAGCGGTGCGTAGTCGGCGATGGCTTGCGGGTCGGCGCAAAATGACTTGAGGCGGACCTCGCCTGCGATCCCAAATGCACCGCCAAGGGTGCCCACGATAATACGGTCAGACATGTCATTGCTCCTTGGCGAAACACCGATGGGGGCGTTTTGCGAAAAAGCGGGACGCGCGGGCACGCGAATGGCGCCCGCGCAAATTATGCTACTCAGCGGCTGCTTCTTCTGCTGGTGCCTCGGCAGGGGCTTCTGCTGGTGCGTTTGCAGCTTCTTCTGCGGCGGCTTTTTTCGCTGCTTTTTCTTCGGCGCGTGCTGCCGCTGCCTTGCCAGGTGTCCCCTTTTTCAGGTTTGCGCGGTCCTTCTTTGGCAGAACGCCAGCAGCTTCGAGCATACGCGATACGCGGTCTGTTGGCTGTGCGCCTTTGGACATCCAGTACGCAACGCGTTCCATATCCATTTTTACGCGGTCTTCGCTGTCTTTTGGCAGCATTGGTGCATATGTACCGAGCTTTTCAATAAAGCGGCCGTCGCGTGGCATGCGGCTGTCGGCAGCAACGATTGCATAGTGAGGGCGCTTTTTGGAACCGCCACGTGCGAGACGAATTTTCATAGCCATGAGAGTAGTTTCCTTTTGTGTGTTCGTAGGATGCGTTTTAACGCATCATGATTGATGTTGTTTGTGGTGTTGGATGACTTCTTGAATAATGAAGTTCAAGAATTTCTTGGCAAAAACAGGGTCCAGATCGGCCTGACTTGCAAGTTCGGTCAACCGTGCGATCTGATCCGCCTCGCGGGCAGGGTCGGACGGTGGAAGGTCGTGTGATGCCTTAAGCTTGCCCACGGCTTGGGTGTGCTTGAAACGCTCGCCCAATGTATAGACGAGGATCGCATCAAGGCGGTCAATGCTTGTGCGATGGCCAGCCAGAATATCGGCGGCGCGCTGTGTATCATCGGTCATAGGTGAACCCCCTTTGGGACGGGATGCCGGTAAACGAGCGTTGTTGGCGTTGGCCCTTTGGCGGCCGCGTCCACGGTTGCACCCAGTTTTTCGGCCAAGCGGATGGACCGCACGTTGTCATGCGCGATGTAGCTGACGACTGTGTGCCAACCGAGCACATCATAGGCGTGTTTGATCGCAGCATCTGCGGCCTCGGTCGCGATGCCTGTCCCTTCAATTTCAGGGTAGAACATCATCCAGCCGATTTCGGTTTCGGGCCAGTCGGGCGGCGTCCACGGGCCAACAAGGCCCACGCAGTCGTTGTCACCGCGCAGTGTGACGGCCCACATGCCGTAGCCGAAAATCTGCCAATGGCCGAGTTCGGACGCAAAAGCCCGCCATGTTTTGCCAAGATCGCCATTGCTGCCGAATGCGTCCGCGCGGTCCGACATCATGAAGTCATGAAATGCCATCCAGTCTCCCGGTTCAACGGCGCGCATCACAAGGCGCGGGGTTTGCAATGTCATGTTCATGCCGCCACCTGCGCGATTGCGTCCGGGTGGTCATGTGCAAGATGGCGATAGATCGTCGCATCTTCGTCGCCGTGCACATAATCACGCTCCGCCACCGCACCAAGCCGTTTTGCCAATGCAATAGAGCGGGTGTTTGTTTTGGCGATGATCGACACAAGCGGGCCAAGGCCAAGGATTTTGCCGGCCCAGTTGCGCACGGCAATGCCCGCCTCGAACGCGTAACCTTGTCCTTCGCCATTATCAAACATGTGATAGGCCAGTTCCGGTTCCGGCCAGCCCACATGGTTAAGGATTCCGGAACGGCCCAAAGGTGTACCCGTCGCAGTGTCTGTCACAACGAAAAATCCGTAGCCGCGCATGTGCCAGTGGCCGATGCCCGATATAAACGCGCCCCATGCGTCGTTTTCCGTGCCATTGCCGCCCAAACCGCCCATGCGGGTCGAGTTCACGATCATACCGGTAAACGGCACCAGATCAGACGCAACCGGCCCGCGCAGTGTCAGGCGTTGCGTGGTGAGTGTGGGGGCAGGTGTCATCATGGCGCGACACCACGATATGCGCCCTGCGGACGCATGCCTTCGGCGAGAGTATTTGGAACAAAGCGAGGCACTATTTCTTTTTCCCGAAACCCGAAAGGCCAGGGGGCAGGCCCATGCCGCCACCCAGACCAGGCATGCCTGCGGGCATTTTGCCTTGCAGGGCTTTGGCGGCTTCTTGCATGGCGGCAGGGTCGTTCATGTCGGGCATGCCGCCGCCCTTGCCCATCATCTGTTTCATGGCTTGCTTGAGCATGCCGCCTTTGCCCATTTTACCCATCTTTTTCATCATGTCGGCCATCTGGCGGTGCTGTTTGACCAGCTTGTTCAGATCGGCGACCTCCATGCCCGCACCTTTGGCGATGCGTTTCTTGCGCGATGCGGCAAGCAGATCAGGGTTGGCGCGTTCTTTTTTCGTCATGGAGTTGATCAGGGCAATCTGGCGGGTCAGGACCTTATCGTCCATGCCTGCGGCGTCCATCTGTTTTTGCATTTTGCCCATGCCGGGCATCATGCCCATCATCCCTTCCATGCCACCCATCTTGAGCATCTGCTCGAGCTGCATTTTCAGGTCGTTCATGTTGAAACGGCCCTTTTGGAAGCGCTTCATCATCCGCTCGGCCTGTTCGGCCTCGATGGTTTCTTGGGCTTTCTCGACCAGTGCCACGATGTCGCCCATGCCGAGGATACGGCCTGCGATACGCGATGGTTCGAACGTTTCGATCGCGTCCATCTTTTCGCCAAGACCGACAAAGCGGATGGGCTTGCCAGTGATGGCGCGCATGGACAGCGCCGCACCGCCGCGACCGTCGCCGTCCATGCGGGTCAGGACCACGCCAGTCACGCCGATCTTATCGTCGAATTCCTGGGCCACATTCACGGCGTCTTGGCCCGTGAGGCCATCAACGACCAGCAGCGTCTCGCGCGGGTTGGCCACATCGCGGACTTCGGCGGCTTGGGCGATCAGTTCGGCGTCGATGTGCAAACGGCCCGCAGTATCGAGCATATAAACATCGTAGCCGCCCAGCGAGGCTTGGGTCTTCGCGCGCTTGGCAATTTGAACGGGGGTTTCGCCCTTGACGATTGGCAGGGTGTCGACGCCGATTTGTGCACCCAAGATCGCGAGCTGTTCCATCGCCGCAGGGCGGTTGGTATCAAGCGACGCCATCAGCACACGTTTGCCCTCGCGTTCTTTCAAACGCTTGGCAAGCTTGGCGGTGGTTGTGGTTTTACCGGAGCCTTGCAAGCCAACCATCAGGATCGGCGCAGGCGGGCTGTCGATTTTCAGCGCGCCGGGATCTTCGGCACCAGTGAGGACATGCTGAAGCTCGTCATGCACGATTTTGACAACCTGCTGACCGGGCTGGATGGAATTTGTGACGGCTTGGCCTGTCGCCTTGTCTTGCACGGCTTTGATGAAATCGCGGGCAACGGGCAGGGACACGTCAGCCTCGAGCAGGGCGATGCGGACCTCGCGCAGGGCGGTTTTGACGTCATCCTCGGACAGGGCACCTTGTTTGGTGAGCTTGTCAAATACGCCGCCTAGGCGTTCAGATAGATTCTCAAACATCGGCCAGAAGCCCCTTTGTCGTTTCGGTTGCTCCTTTATATAGGAACGCACCGCATAAAGCAGTAGCGCCCCCGTGGGCGCAACGCGCTGACGGAGGGCGATCCCTATCAAATAGGGACCGGACGGCTGATGCTATCCGGGTGTTACGGGGCAGATACGCCAGCTGATGGTGCAGAGTCAAGCATTGGCGTCATTGATATCGCGCGCCACATGCGTGGTGATGTCGGTGATCCCGATGAAGCGCAAGACGTGCCGCAAATGCGGTGTGGCATAATCCTCTGCGCTGTCGATGGGTACGCCGCCAGATGCGGCAACAATGATTGCGCGTTTCCCGGTCAGCAGCCCTTTGACGCCTGTCGGGGTATAGGCAAAGGTCACTTTTGGCCGGCAGATCAGATCGACCCAAGCCTTAAGTGCTGCGGGCATACCGAAATTGTACATTGGCATGCCGATGACAATCGTGTCCGCATGCTGGAGTTCGCGCACAAGCGTATCGGACAGTGCGAGTTCGGCGTTTTGTGCGGAGGTCCGTTCGCCAGCGGGGATCAATCGCGCCGTGTTCCATGCCGCAGTTACCTGAGGCAGCGCTGTCTGGGCGAGATCTCTTGCGGTAACGGACCCGCGCAATGTGCCCAACACACGGAGCGCCGCCTTGCGCGATTGGCTGTGTTCGGTGGCGTTTGGCGAAGATGCGACGTGAAGGATGTTGCTCATTGTCTGTACAGTTTGGGGCTGTTGATCACTGATAGCTAGCGCTATCATGTTTGTGAACGCAACGGCCGGTTTACATGACTGTCTGTTGATAAATGCACAGGACACCACATGGACAACTGGGACGAAATCAGGACCGCCTATCAGGTTGCACGCGCGGGCACAGTCAGCGGCGCGGCTGACGCGCTTGGCGTGCATCATGCCACCGTCATCAGGCATATTGATGCGCTGGAAACGCGGCTCGGCGTGAAGCTATTTCAACGGCACGCGCGCGGGTACACTGCGACCGAGGCTGGTATGGACCTGCTGCAGGTGGCCCAAGCGACTGACGATCAGTTCACGCAGCTTGCAGGCCGGATCAAAGGACAGGGTGCAGGCGTGTCCGGCGATCTGGTCGTGACCTCGCTTGGCGCTGTGTCACGCCTGCTGACACCAAGCCTTGCTGCGTTTCAAGCACAGAATCCCGATATTCGTGTGCGGTTTCTCACTGGTGACCGCTTGTTTCGGTTGGAATACGGCGAGGCGCATGTGGCCATTCGCGCAGGCGCGACGCCGGACCAGCCGGACAATGTGGTGCAGCCGTTTTCAACGATGAAGGTGCACCTTGTGGCGTCGGACGCATATATCGCCAAGCATGGCATGCCGGAAAACGAAGCGGATTTGCAGAACCATTGGTTTGTCAGTCACGACAACGATAAAAGCCGCGCGCCGTTTAACCAATGGTTGCGGCAAACTGTTTCGGCTGATCGCATCGTGTTCCGTGTCACGGAAACACGCAATGTTGCAGACGCAGTGGTCGCAGGCGCAGGCATCGGGTTTGTGTCGGAATTCGAGATGATCGAGCAGGCAGGGTTGCATGAAGTGATCCCCTGCCGTGCCGATTGGGAAGCACCGCTATGGCTTGTGACCCATGTTGATCTGCACCGCACACCAAAGGTACAGGCTGTGCTGGCCCATCTGAAATCCTTCGCCAAGGATCGCCAATGACCCCCGCATCACGCCAAGGTCATCTGGCGATGCTCTTGTTTTCGGTGCTTGTTGCCGGATCATTCGCGCTGGGCGTACGTGCCGCCAACGACATTCATCCGCTTGCATTGAATGCGCTGCGGTTCTGGATTGCAGCGGCAATTATTGGCACGATTGTGATGCTGCGGGGCGGTATCCCGCATGCCGCGCTCAATGCGCCATGGCGCTATGTTGTGCTGGCAGTGTTCTTCACCACCTACTTTGTATTGATGTTCGAAGGGCTTAAGACCGCGCCATCGGTCAGTGCTGCCGCTATCTTTACCCTGACCCCGCTTTTGACGGCAGGGTTTGGCTGGTTGCTTCTGGGGCAAGGGGTGACACCGCGCATGACTGTGGCGCTTACAATTGGTGCGCTGGGCGCGCTTTGGGTGATTTTTCGCGCTGATCTTCAGGCTGTGCTGAAATTCGATGTGGGTCGCGGTGAGCTGATTTATTTCGTGGGCTGCATCAGTCATGCCGTGTACACCCCGCTGGTGCGCAAATTGAACCGCGGCGAAAGCGCGTTTGTGTTTACGCTCGGCACGCTGGTGGCGGGTGCCGTGATTTTGACGGCGGTGGGGTGGTCCGCGCTTGTGGCCACCGATTGGGCCGCTTTGCCTGCAATCGTTTGGGTGACGGTTTTCTATACCGCGATATTTGCAAGTGCGGCGACATTTACGTTGCTGCAATTTTCCACCCTGCGGCTGCCTGCGTCCAAAGTGATGGCCTACACGTACCTGACCCCGTTTTGGGTGATCCTGTGGAATGGTGTGCTTGGGGCGGCGTTTCCGGCTGGCGCAATTGTGGTCGGTGTGATCCTGACAATTGTGGCGCTTGTGCTTTTGTTACGCGATGACGGGAACCAAACCGCCCCCTAACATGTTGTGTCATTGAAAACATCTTAAGGAACCCAATAATGCGTAATATTATTTATCTTGTCGGCCTCGTGGTTATTGTTTTGGCGATTATTCAATTCGTCCTGTAACCCGCCCCGCACCCCTGCTTCCCAAGCGCAACCCGCATGTCCAATCCGGACGTGTGGGTTGGTTGCGTTTTACGGGGTCAGTTCTTGGGCCAAAAACGCCTCGAATGCATCAAGGTCGATGGCGTCCATCTGGCCAAACCCTTGCATCCACGCAGACGCGCCGCGCAATGCGTCTGGCTCCAGCTTGCACCACTTCACGCGGCCGCGCTTTTCTTGGGACACAAGTCCCGCCGCTGTGAGCACGCCAAGGTGCTTGGAAATCGCGGCCAGCGACATCGCAAACGGCTCTGCCACATCGGTGACAGCCATATCATCCTCTAGCAGCATCGCCAGAATTGCGCGCCGCGTGGGGTCGGCTAGGGCCGCAAAGGTCGTATCAAGACTGTCTGCCATATCATCGCATACGCGCGCAACGCGGCAAACGTCAACCAATTGGTTGAATAACGTCTGGTAGCATCTGCACGGAAAATACGCCAACATCCCGCCTCGCTTTGTTCTAAATACTCAATAAAAACAACGGTATGTACGGGCGTTTCGCTTGCTTGACTCCTTGGTCGCTGCATCCTAAACCCTGCGCAACGAACTGACGGGACGAAAACCTATGTCTGACCCGCATTTGGCTGATGATCGCAAGGCGCGCTTACAGGCGCTTGAGGCGAAATTGGCGGCCAAGCAGGCGTCGGACGCGGTCAAGGACCATTCGGAAGAACACTACAGTCAGGCGCAGCTTGCTTGGCGGATGGTGATAGAGCTTGTAGCCGGTCTGGGGATCGGTTTTGGCATCGGATACGGACTGGACAGCCTTTTTGGGACCATGCCGATTTTCTTGGTGCTGTTTATCTTCTTTGGCCTCGCGGCTGGTGTCAAAACCATGATGCGATCGGCCGCAGAGGTGCAGAGAAAACAGTTGGCAGCTGCCGACAAAGATGAGGATGACCCACGTGGCAACTGACGCAAATTCCGAAGGCGGCCTTGTATTTCACCCGCTTGATCAGTTTATCGTTAAGCCATTGTTCGGCGACGGCCCTGTAAGCTGGTACACGCCAACCAACACCACATTGTGGATGGCCATTGCCGTTCTCGCGATTGTTCTGGTTTTTGTAGTCGGATCACGTGGTCGCGCAATCATCCCGACACGTATGCAGTCCATCGGCGAGCTGATCTACGGCTTTATCTACAAGATGGTCGAAGACGTCACCGGCAAGGATGGCGTAAAATACTTCCCGTATATCATGACGTTGTTCGTGTTCATCTTGTTCAGCAACTATCTTGCCCTGATACCGATGTCTTATTCACCCACCTCCATGATCGCCGTCACAGCGGTGCTTGGTTTTGGTGTATTTATCTGCGTGACGATCCTTGGGTTCGTGTTGCACGGTACAAAATTCCTTGGCCTCTTCTGGATGTCCGACGCGCCAGCAATCTTGCGCCCGATCATCGCGATCATCGAGGTTATTTCCTACTTCGTGCGCCCTGTGTCCCATTCCATTCGTTTGGCGGGTAACATCATGGCTGGCCACGCAGTTATCAAAGTTTTCGCGGGCTTCGCCGCGCTCACGCTGGTCTCCCCTGTTGCAATGCTCGGCATTGTGGCGATCTACGGTCTTGAGATCCTTGTTTGCGGTATTCAGGCCTACGTATTTACCATTCTGACCTGCGTGTACCTCAAGGATGCGTTGCACCCTGCACACTAAGGTTTGATATCTAACTACTACTCAACTTCCCATTCGTAAGGAGAATACACATGGAAGGCGAACTCGCACACATTGGCGCCGGTCTGGCAGCTATCGGTTCTGGCGCGGCTGCAATCGGTGTTGGTACCGTTGCAGGTAACTACCTCGCAGGCGCACTGCGTAACCCGTCCGCTGCTGCTTCGCAGACAGCAACACTGTTCATCGGTTTGGCATTCGCCGAAGCGCTTGGGATCTTCGCGTTCCTCGTGTCGCTTCTGCTGATGTTCGCTGTTTAAGAACAACACGAAGATCCTTACGTCTGGCTGGGCGTGCAATGCGCCCAGCCAGTAACTTTACAAGGTGATCGGGGGCCATCATGGCAACTCAAACTACTGAAACAGCCGTTGGGGCTTGTGTCGACGCCGGGGGTTCTGCCCTTGGTATGCCACAGCTGTGCGCGGACTGGATGGGCAATCAGGTCGCTTGGCTTGTTGTCTCGCTTATCGTGATTTACCTGATCCTGAGCCGGATCGCGCTGCCCCGTATTGGTGCAGTTCTGGCTGAACGGTCTGGCACCATCACAAACGACATTGCCGCAGCAGAAGAGCTGAAGCAAAAAGCGGTTGAAGCCGAGGCTGCATACGAGCAAGCCCTGACTGACGCCCGCGCGCAGGCAGCGACCATCGTTGCAGACGCAAAAGCAGAAATTCAGGCGGATCTGGATGTCGAGCTTGCAAAAGCAGACGCGCAGATTGCTGCCAAGGCAGCCGAGAGCGAAGCGGCGATTGCCACTATTCGCGACGGTGCCGTCAAATCGGTCACGGCCGTTGCCAAAGACACCGCAAAAGAGCTGGTTGCAGCGCTTGGCGGGACGGCAGATGCCAAGACCATCACAGCAGCCGTCACCGCACGGATGAAGGGATAAGCACCATGAACAAGTTTATGATTGCTGCCTTCATGTCAGTCGCCGCAAGCCCCGCGTTTGCAGCATCCGGCCCGTTTGTGTCGCTCAAGAACACCGACTTTGTTGTTCTGATCGCCTTTTTGATTTTTATCGGCATCCTGCTGTACTTCAAGGTGCCTTCGAAAGTTGGCGAAATGCTTGATGGCCGTTCCAAGGCGATCAAGGCCGACCTTGATGAAGCCAAGGCACTGCGCGAAGAGGCACAGTCCTTGCTGGCATCCTATGAGCGCAAGCAAAAGGACGTACAAGAACAAGCCGACCGTATTGTTGCATCAGCAAAGGAAGAGGCCGCGAATGCTGCGACCGCTGCCAAGGCCGATATTGCGGCATCCATTACGCGCCGTCTGGCTGCTGCCGAAGAGCAGATCGCCAGCGCCGAGGCCTCTGCCGTAAAAGCGGTCAAGGATCAGGCTGTTGTGGTTGCAATCGGCGCCGCACAAGACGTGATCGCCAAGCAGATGGACGCAAAGTCGTCTCATGCGCTAGTCGATGACGCGATTGCTGCTGTCGCAGAAAAGTTGCACTAAATTCAGGCATCACAGATGCCGGTCGGGGTCCATTGCGCAAGCGATGGGCCCTTTTTCTTTGCCGCAACAATATGCATGCACGCGACGGCCGACTTGGGTCGGTGGCGCGCGCCTTGGATCACGATCGTTGTTGTTCCTGATCCAAACGTTTTTGGGCGAAGGCCTCGTTCTTTCCGACCTTTTGTTGGTCCGACAGCGCCGCGTGCACATAGTCCAGATGTGCGGTGACCGCTGCGCGCGCGCCCGCTGGATCACGGTTCTGCAATGCGGTATTTATCGCACGGTGCTGGTCCAGCAGCGTATCGCGTGTCGTGCGCTGCTTGAACATAACCGACCTGTTGTAGAACACGCCTTCGCGCAGCAGATCATACATCGACCGCATCATATGCAGCATCACGACGTTATGGCTTGCCTCGATAATCGCGAGGTGAAAATCGGCATCAAGCTGGGCCTCGTCGGTGGCGTTCCGTTTGGCCTGCGCCGCTTCCATTTTTTCAAAAATGGTGTTGATCACCATCAGATCAGTGTCGGAGCCAAGGCGGGCTGCGCGTTCCGCGGCCAACCCTTCCATGTCGCGGCGAAAACTGAGGTAGTCGAATACGGCCTCTTCGTGGGTCGCAAATAACGTGACCAACGCAGGGGCAAACGCGCTGCCTAGCATATCGGCCACGAACACGCCCGCTCCTGCCTTGCTGCTTAGCAGGCCGCGTGCTTGCAGGTCTGCCAATGCATCGCGCAGGGACGGGCGGGACACGCCCATGCGTTCGCTGAGCTCGCGTTCGGAAGGAAGCCGTTCACCAGGGCGCAGGATGCCGCGCAAGATCAATCCTTCGATCTGGCGCGTGACGCCAACGGACAGCTTGTCTTGGCGAACGGGTTCAAATGGCATCAGTGGCCCCTTTGGTAATAATTGGTCAGATTGTATGACCGCATGGCAGATGCTGCAACGAAAAAGGGGCCGCCGGTTAAGGCAGCCCCTTGGTCCGCGATAATAGCGGATTTAGTTTGGCGTGATCACGATCTCGACGCGGCGGTTTTGCTGGCGGCCTTGCGGTGTAGCGTTGGATGCAACCGGCGCGTCCATGCCGCGCCCGATTGACCGCATACGCTGTGCTGCCACACCTGCATTGATCAATACGGATGTGACCGCCTGCGCACGGCGCTGGGACA
>ENA-ORXM01000439-ORXM01000439.1-marine-metagenome-genome-assembly--contig:-NODE-439-length-75550-cov-12.119645_pt1 | contig 75550 bp, 71 predicted proteins | sample MGYA00237867_ERZ511480 | MGnify/ENA primary metagenome ERZ511480 (study PRJEB26309, sample SAMN06266103) | marine metagenome | isolation source: Algal blade | place: United Kingdom:Sidmouth, United...
CGCGATGACTTTTTATCATCCAAACGCCGCCAATCCAATGTACCTCCAAATGCCGCTTCAAGCTTTTCTTTGTGTTCAAACAACCCATCGAAGATACGTTTGTTATAGTCATGGTCTGAATTGCCAATATATAGCTCGTAACGAATTCGGTCTTTGAGGAAGTGGAAATTGTGGTTTACGCCCGAGTGGCCCGTAGAGCCAGAGAGCCAATGATCTCTGCCGGGGCTGCGGTTGGCATAAAGCTCCGCAGCCTTTCCTGTTAAAGTCGGCAAGAGTTGTCCCCAGAAATTGAGGCGGCGGCGATGCCGTTCAACATTTTCTTTCCGCTCCCGTTGTTCCTCTACCTTTTTACGCCCGACCCGAACCATGAATTCGGCGGCCTCTTTTGGCGGTATAACTTGCTCGACATTTAGGAGGACACGGCCATCATAGCTAAATGGTGTTATGCGTTTGCATTGGATGTCGATACCGTGGTCGATGAGCCATAAACATGTCGCAGTGACTTCCTTTCGAAACTTTGCCGCCGTTAGGATAATCCGCTGGCTTGAGCCTTCGCTTATTTCGATATCAGACAGGTCTTCGACTTCCAAAAAGGCTGCCATAGTCTCTTCTGCAGTGCCGTTATTCTCCGGGCCCAGATAATCTCGATAAAGCTTAAGTATGTCCTGCCGCGTCAGTGAAGAGCAATAAGCCGCATATTTTTGTGCCTGCCAAACCACATCTTTACCTGAGTCATCGAGCTTATTCTCGATAATGACCAGACGGCCATTTTTATCCAAAGCAAGGACATCCAGTCGCTCTCTTGTTTCATCCCAGCCATCAAACTCTTCTTGTAAGATTAATAGCTCTTCCCCGAGCATTTCAGGGTGATTGAGAATCCACTTTTGCAAATGATTACGTTCACTGAGCTTCAGGCTAGAAAAGGTGCGCTTCTCTAGGGGGCTGATAGTGTTGGAGGTCTCGTTTAAAACATACATTTAAGTAATAAACTTAGAATTGATCATAAGGGCAAGGAATATAATTTTTTATATGAGTGCTTGAGGCCATAAAGCCCCCCTCATTAATTGTCCCCTTAAATTCAACTCATGGCAAAAATAGGAAAGTGCCCTGAGTTTCGCTTAATAAAAGACCCAAAAGCGAACCTACCCATATTTTCGCTAAATCGTATACATAACTAAGAATTCGAAATTAACGCGTCTTCTTCAAACCTCTACTTATGCGTTCAGCCCTCCAGTCCGTCGTTCACACCATTCGGTCATTGTCGCAAATAGATCTTCACGTTGATAATTATTCGATTCAGACTGAATAATTTGTATTTTGCACGGGTCCTTAAAAACGTCGAGCGACCAACGATCAGCGAAATTCACCCATATTACCAAAGTAAACTACTCGGTAAGTATTCCTAACTAGCCAAACTTGAAGCGGCTTATATCAAATCACAAAAGGATGGGAACTTGGCACTTATCTATGAAGAGTCAGGTTTAATGATCATCGGAAAGCCAAAGCACAACTCATGGTATAATGTGATTTTTGCCATGAGTTGATTAAGTCCATTTCTCGAACCGCCTCAGTATATTTGAATGCTCATCATTGGGAATGATATCAGCCTTTGTTAACAGTCGACTTATCTTCAACCCGTTGATATTTCGAACGCGTGATAAGGCAACATAAAGCTGGCCCTTGGCAAATAATTCGCCGGTGAGATCTAGGATGACTTTTTCAAACGTTTGTCCCTGCGCTTTGTGAATAGTAATAGCGAACGCTAGTTCGAGAGGTATTGCCAGCATTTTGCCTTCGTTTTTAAACCATCGCGGGCTTCTTACTTTAACGGCTCGGTTTTTTGCGTCAAACTTAACTGTAGGACCGTCCTTTTCACACTTAGTCACAATACCTAATGAGCCATTGTAGTAGCCAGACGTTGGATTGTTTATGGTTGCGATTACACGCGCACCAATACGAAGTTCAATATTTTTGCCTTGCCATTTGTAAATCATGCTCCCGCTCTTACTTAGCTTTTTCAGTTTCTTTTTGTTCAATACGGCTACGCGGTCTTTCTTTGAACAAATTATGATCGAGTCGTCGTCAGAGTAAGTTGGATCAAAGCAGTGGTCATTAAAATATTTTAAAGCGCGCTTCCGATGACACTTTTTGTCCTTTCTAATTACCCGTAGAGCACCTTGAGTATCCTTGTCCGATTGGCGGTAATTTTTAGTCAAATACATTATCCTAACAGGGTGTTTTTGGAACATTTTTGAACTATATGCTGGCTTGGCTTTTACCGGAGATAACTGATATTGGTCGCCAAACATTATTATTTTTGCACCTCCAAATAATAATGTGGGCCTACCATTCAAATGACGCAAAACCTTGTCTAAATATCTGAACATTCGAATGCTGACCATGGATATTTCGTCTAAAAGCACCAACCTAACTTGGTCCTCATGATCGGGCTTTTTTTTAAATTCATCTGCATGAAATTTCGTTTCACTGGTAAACTCTATTACTTCGCAGTATGAATTTATTGTTTTACCTTCAACCTTTTCTGCCGCAATACCCATTGGTGCTAGCACAACTTCCTTACCGTTAAAGTCAGCAACAAGCTCTCGAATTAAGGCTGATTTACCAGTCCCACCAGGGCCAAGAACCAGGAGTAAGGACAACTTTTCATCATCGATGAATTTTTGGATCAATTTTCGCGACTTGCTAATAGAATCGTCTTTTGAATTAACCGGCATCTTTATCTCCTCTGCGAAGAAAAATGACCGGAGCCTTTGCATATTTAGGGTCAATAGCGTCCCAGGTACGCTTCCAAAGTGCTTCGAGCTTAGCGTTAGATATATTTGTGTTATCAGAATTTTTAGTACGAGTTTTATTCCAGGCAGTGACATCACGCCAAATATCTCGTTTTAATTCATTTGCTTCGCCGCCCACAGCAAATATCAAGGACCTCTGGGGAATATAGGACAGCACCTCCATGATCCGGAGAATGCGCTTCCTAGAGAGCGCTTTTTCACCGTCTATCAACTCGGCTTGGTTTTTCCAGCGCTTTGCGTATCCAGGTAATTTGGGAAGGTAGGAAGCTACACGAAGAATGTCATTTTTCTTTGGCTTTATCCTAATCTTGTGCAACGGGGAATTTAGTCGCCCATTATACAGCCTCTTCTCAACCTTTTCCCGAAAAGCTTTTAAATCTGATTCTGACCATTTTTCTCGCCACACAATGACGTGGCAATGAAGCATCAATGTTACTCCCATATCATTTCGTAGGGGATCATTGAGCAGCGGTTGAATCTCAAAAACACCTATTGCGTCGCAACCAGCATATCTGCGAAGTAAAGCTGAAACATCTTCTTTTGCTCTATGAAGATCTACTACTGGCGCATATTCTGAGGAACACCAGCTATCACAAGAAAAAGTTAGAAGAGAAAACTCTATACTTTTGTCTTTAATAGTCGCTCGCCGAATACGGTACAGGTGTTTTATAAAACTGTACGTGAGTTGGATTCGTACTTCAGCATCAGATGCTCTAAGCAAAATCGGTGATACTGAGGCTGTCAATAAGTTTATGAGTTTTTTACGATCAGACTTACGCAATCCCCTCTTGAAATAAATAAGAGATAATACCCGGGCGATAATCTTTATCGCTAATGTAAAGGATCTTTCTTTCGCTTGATTGGGTGACTTCAGTACATTATTTTTATCATTACTACAGTCGTAAAATGGCTTTAAAGTACTCGGTGAGAAAACCTTACTTATGCGCTTTAAAGCCTTGTAAGGGTTCTTGTTCAGTATTGCTTTGTACTCTTTAATGTTAAATTGCTTAGCTTGTTTTGGGCTATAAGGGGGCATGACTGCTCCTTTCGTTAATCTATGAATATTTGTTCGATGGAAATGACGATCGCTTTGAGTGGCGAAGCAGTTAGTTAATCGCTTCTCGCAGCGATAAGCTTTTTGTACCGCTTATTTATGCGTTCGTACGATCCCTCTTGATAAAGGAAACCAAGCAAATCTTCAGCCTTAACGTGATGAAGATATGCATAGTGTAGTAATCGCGCCCACTTATGCTGAAGCTTTGGGTCTACTTTTCTAGAACCCTTGTGACAAAGGTAGTTCATACATAGTTGGAAGGGGTTTCTTTTCATTACAGAAACAGTTTGGGTCTTAGAAAAGCCTCTTCGTTGAGTTTCTTTGCAAACTCGAGTTAGTTTTTTTTCATCGATCACCAGTTTAGTAAAAGCATATGTGCCTGTAAGGATGATTCCCTTTTGGGTTTCAATGGGACGTCTGTTTTTTGCTGTTTCTAGTAATTTCTCCATCTGATTGCCCCAGTTGGGCCCCGGCTTTTTTGGTAGATTTAGGCTTTTTAAGGCGCTTTTGTGTCTGGACAATTTCCTTCTAGCTAGCGACGTTCTTTGTTGTTTCTTGCTCATTCTATATTCTCCGTAATTCTGATTGAGCTATGGGGTGCATCGAGGAACGTTGCTAAACGTTCCGTACGAGAATTTAAGGTGGCCAGCTCAGATTCTAGTCGATCAAAAAGCGGCCAATAGGCATCGCCATAGAGGTCGATCAAACTGGCTAGCAGTCTCAATCCTTCTTCAATGTCTGTTCGAGAAACAGCCATTTAATCTTACCCATGCTCTGGCACCAAAATGCAAACATGCATTTTTCCTTGAGACGTTTGAAATTAAGGCGCGATGTCTCAACTTTAAGGGTTTGGGAAAGCCAACTGTTGATCAACAAAAAACTTTTGACCATCATAAGTCTCTGTTTTTATTGATAAAAATAGGAATTTTTTGAAAAAATTTTGGGATTGCACTATCGTTCAATTCATTTAATCTTTTATTTAAACGATTAAGAAAGGCCTTTTATGTGGCATGGAATGATCATAAACTTCCGAACGACAGCATGGATTACCGAAATAAAATTAATAAATAATTTTAAGAGAAAAAACCCGAGATATTGGCAAACCTTCACAAAGCACAAAGTTTGGGAGGGGCGAAGAGTCGCAAAAGCCAACCGTTTGCCTGTTCACAGAAAACGGAATATTCAAAAAATAACCGCGTACATTTTCTTTACGGAACTAAATGAGGATAAACGCGCTTCTTTCGGACTTTCGGTGATTCCAGATACGCCTGATCGAGAGAAGCACTTTAAAGAAGCTGAGTATGATCCCGCTAGAATTAAAAAGGCGGCTCAAAACCCTTTAAACTATGTATTACATTGGCTTTATGGAAATTTTGACGAAAAAGAAAACCCTGAGTTATTTCTTAGTGCGCAAGACCGTAGTAAATTTGCACGAGAACTACACTATGCATGGTTATGTCAAGTTTCGCCCGATCATCTTTTGGGTTTTATATGGATGGAATGTGGCACCAAGGACTTTAAAAGAAAATATTTAAATTTAATTAAGAGACTAAAAAAGAAAAAGGCTAAGATTCAGAAGAAACAGGAAGATTACGCTAAGCATAGAGAAATATTTTCTCTGGACTCGACGGATGAAGATTTAGATGAAGGTTTGGATGAAGTTTTGGATGAAGATTGGGATTAGAATGAATAAGTGAGATCCGCTGATTCAAATAATCACCTAGAAGATTGGTCAAATAATAATCCCGTCTAAAACAGGGTGCATAATTTTTAATAACTGATCCCGACGATAAGTTAAAGATCCACCATCCCCGTAGCTTGGGCGAGTATTTTGATGCCCCATCAAAATACATCTTAGTCCATAGTCTACGCCAGCTTCTAACATCCGCTTTTCAAACGAATGTCGAAAGGAGTAAATTCGGTGATCCGGTGTCGGAAATAGTCCTCTGGACTTAAATGCTTTCATTAAGGAAGCAGACAATAGTTCTGTTCTGTCGCGATAGTGCGGAAACCCCTCAGGGGCTTGCTGCATTGCTTTCAAGGATACGCCAACAAGCGGAAGGTCACGTGCAGACGCTTTTGACTTGAGTTGCCTATTAGGTGCGTTCCGAATCCGAATATGAGGGATGTCAGCATTCAAGCAAATATTTTCAGATCGAAGATTTGCGATCTCGCTGGGCCTGCATCCGGTCTCAATCAGCGCATAAACAATCAGAGCCGCTTCATGATTTAACCCTTTAAATACCCCTGGCGCCAGAATTTTTAATCGCACCCATTCATTAGAAAAATGGAGCACGTCTTTTCCACCGGTATCAGTAAACCGTAGTTTTCGAAATGGATTGGTGCGCTCTTCCTCGCCTTCATATTCCCAATATTGCCTGTAAAGTTTATTTAAATTACCCATGTCGCGATTACCGCTATTGGCTGATAAAGCTTTGATATTGGGATCAGTAGGCATAATCCTTTGAGACCACCACTTATGAAACCCTTTGGCGTGCTCTCTTGTGATATCTGTCATCGCTATATCGCCGTTTAAAACTATGAAATTATTCACAGCACGTGATTTCACCTTTCTCCATGCCCGTTTTTGCGCTTCTGACTTTCCAATCAGTTCACTAGACGCGATTTCATCGCAATAGAGCTCAAACGCTTGAGACAAAGAGATTTTCGGGCGAACTACTGTTCCCAGCATGGCATCCACTACATCTTTGCTTGGAATGTTTCTGGGAACACTCTCCGCTTCTAGAACTTCGAGCCGGTTCAATATATCTGAAGTTTGAACCTTCGCGAGTTCCCCAATCGGCTTATAAAGAAATCCGTGAGCCATTGCGATGGCTTTAGCCGCTTCATATCTCCGCATTGCATCTTTATAAGAATTTTTCTTAAGCTTTTCGGACAAATAATCTCCTTGGTTTTGAGAGATATTGACCCAATATTCGTCATCAGCGATAACAAGTTCATCCCGACGCTTTCGTGCCACCTCTAGTGATTCAGTTCTCAGGGCTTTTCTTACGGTCACGCGGTTGTCAAAAGCATCGTATTGTTTAGGAACACGTCTCACATAGTGCCAACGCTCCCCTCGCTTTTGCAGATATTGGTTTAAGTCTCGCATTAACGCCATCATACACCTATTTCATACTCAATGTTACACAAAACGTTACACAGAAACTTAAAAAGCGTAACGCAAAGAGGATAATGACAGAATTAATCGTTCAAAATCAATAACATAGTGATTTGTATGATAAGTATACTGGTGCGGCCGAGAAGACTCGAACTTCCACCCATGTTACTGGACAGCGACCTCAACGCTGCGCGTCTACCAATTCCGCCACGGCCGCACATTAAGGAAAGCGCGGTATAGCCACTGCGAAGGCCTTTGTGAAGGGTAAAAATAACTCTTTTAACGCACTAATCCTTCTGCCAATGCTTGACCTGTATGGCGCGGCGGCGCATTTGGGATATATGACACGCTCTCCTATTTTCGCCCCATCCAATGTTCGCTGGACGGCTTCTCGTGAATTCGTCACATACCCCGACGCAGTTGCGCAAATGGAATCTGAAGCTGCGGAAATTGCCGCGGGCGAGACGTCCGAGCGTATCTGGCTCCTCGAACATCCGCCCCTATACTCCGCAGGAACGAGTGCGAATGCGTCTGACCTTGTCGACCCTGACCGTTTTGATGTGTTTGAGAGCGGACGCGGCGGGCAATTCACCTATCACGGGCCGGGACAGAGAGTGGCCTATGTTATGTTGGACCTGAGGAAACGCGGGCGCGATGTGAGCGCTTTTGTTCGCACCTTAGAGCAATGGATAATTGATACGCTCGCAGAGTTTGAAATTACGGCAGAGCGACGATGTGGACGTGTCGGGGTCTGGGTTGTTCGCCCAAATGGCCGCGAAGAGAAAATCGCCGCGATAGGCATACGCCTTCGTAAATGGGTCAGCTTTCACGGGATCTCGATCAATCTAAACCCTGACCTCTCGCATTTTGACGGGATCATTCCTTGCGGCATACAAGATCACGGCGTCACGAGCCTAGAGGCGCTAGGCATAAATGCGACTATGGACGACTTAGATATGGTACTGCAGAAACACTTCCGAAAGATATTTGGGCCCATTGCATAACAACCATAAAAAAGCCCGCCAAAAGGCGGGCTTAAAATCAATAATTTATGAAATCGAATTAGCCGTACTGGTTCTCACCACTTTGGGTTTTTAAAATCATATTTAGAATAAATGCAAAAGCATAAGATGCCACCAAGCTTGCAATAGCAGAAGGCAGAGCCGTCTTTTTAGCAATCTGTGGACCGTATTCTTTTGCAACAGCCATAATTGCGGCCAAATCACCCTCTTCTGCAGCCGCCTGTGTGGCTTGCTCCATTTGAGTTCCAAGATCGCCCATTGTTAGTTTTTGAGCGATGTAACTAATGACACCCACAACGACAATATACAGAATGAACCAAACAATGCTCATCCAACCAGATTTACCTGCGTCATGACTGCGTTTAATTAAAAGGCAGAAAAGTGGAAAAAGCAAAACAACACTGACAAGGCTTAACATCGTGCCGAGTGAATAGCTAAACATTGGAATGATTGTAATAATGGCCGAAATAATAGCCAATATCATAATGCCTTTTGTGAACTCTTGCGGCCCAATACGTCCGCTTGGTGAAAATAGTAGATTACCCATGTTACCCTCTTTATAGTTTTTTAATGAGGGCAAACTGCCATGTTTTTCTCAAATTACAAGCAAAAATCAAATTATCCTGTTGGTACAGAGCCGTATTTATTGGTTTCTTGTTGTCCCGTTTTTGTGCCTAAAAATAGAGTAAAAAGAACAGGCACAACTAAAAGCAAGGGCTGAATAATATGCATTTTAGACGATATTTCTGCCTGATACTCGGTGATTAAAGTTTCGCGAACGTCAGGATCAATGACCGCTTTACGCTCATATTGCGAAAATTCATAAAAATAGTCTGCCCCGCCAAATGCCAGCATGACGCCGATGATAACAGCAAGTTCCAAAACAATGGCGCCAGTAAGCGGCCAATAGGATTGGCCCAAATCATGCAATCGCTTACCATAGATACAATAAATGAGGTAAAGTGCCAGAAACGGAAAGACTAATGCGATCCAAAATGACACATAAAGCTGCGGAAAATTAGCCAAATACGTATTCACCGCCAGGATAAATACGAACAGACCTATAAAACCCATCCAAAATTTACGACGGGGGATACGACCTGTTGGAGATAAAAATAACTGTTTCATGCCGAGGCGTTTAATAATCTTAAGACAATAAATCAAACTGTTAAGACCATATTCAACCCACATGTGGTGATATGTCCAAAATCAAACTGCGTTTAATAACATTTAAAAAATCAGTTTAAGACTCGGACATACGACAGAGCTGCTTTTTCAACTTTGAACCGAAAACAACAATATGATGAAAAACATGACTTTAAATCGTTTACTCCTGACGTGCGGACTGGCCCTTATACTAGCGGCTTGCTCTGATACAAAAGATGTCGACCTTTCCTACGAAAACGGGGATGCAGGCGCCATAAAAACGGCCTCAGATAATATCATGGTCAAAGCGAATACTTTTCCTGTACGCCGATGTCTGAATATGGGTAATGCCCTAGAGGCTGACTATGAAGGCGAATGGGGCTATACGATCCAAGACGCCCATTTGCGTAAAGTTGCGCAAGCAGGGTTTGATACCGTCAGAATACCAATACGGTGGGATAAGCATACCTCGACCCGTGCGCCCTATACGATTGATGTTGCTTTCATGGAACGCGTGAAAGAAGTTGTCGGCCAAGCCCAAGCCCACGGCATGGGGGTTATTATTGATGTTCATCACTTTGAAGACATGATCACAAATCCCGTCGGCCAGAAAGATCGCTTTTTGTCGATTTGGAATCAAATCGCGACTGTGTTTCGTTACGCCCCAGCCAATGTCTATTTCGAAATCTTAAACGAGCCAACTCGCGATATATCGCCCGCACAGCTTAATCAGGTTTACAGAGCCGTGATACCAGTCATTCGACAAACCAACCCAACTCGAATTTTAATTATGGGCGGAAACTCTTGGAACTCTGTCGATACACTCGAGAGCGTTGATTATCCACGAGACCCGAATATCGTTGCAACCTTTCATGATTACGGCCCGCATGAGTTTACCCATCAGGGCGCGCAATGGATGGACGTTCCCCCGCCTATGGGTCGAACTTGGGGCTCGAGAGCTGACCGTGCAGAGCTTAAAGATAGCTACCAAATCGCGGCGCGGTTCCAATCCAATTTCAAACGCCCCATTTTTGTGGGCGAATTTGGGGTCATCAATACGGTTCCAAATGCGCAACGTGCAGAATGGATGAAAATCCGTCGGCAAGCGATGGAGCGCGCAGGCTATGGCTGGTGTGCATGGGATTTCGCAGGCGCGTTCTCGATCTATGATCTTGAACGGGAGAGGTGGAAACCCGGCATGATCGACTCTTTGATGGGCCGATAAGAAGGTATCAAAGCGAAACCTTTTGTGGTCGGGCTTTATCTTATCCAGACTATCCGATAGGTATTCTCTGAAACTGTGTTGATTTTAAAAATAGGTCGACACAGGCTTAGATAATCACAAATTGGAGCGTAAGAATATATGTTTGATGACCGCAAAGATAAGGCTGCTGCTTGGTTTAAATCTCTGCGCACTGACATTTGTTCCGAGTTTGAAGCCTTGGAACGCGAAGCACCCTCAGCGCTGTATTCTGGCAAGGCTGGAACGTTCGAATTTGAAGACTGGAAGCGCAAAGCGGGCGGGGACGGCACGCAGGACCTTGGCGGCGGGACGGGCGGCATGTTGCGCGGACGCCTTTTTGAAAAATGCGGCGTGCATATCTCGGTTGTCAAAGGTGAATTTAACGGCGAGATGCGCGAACGCGTTCCCGGCGCCAAAGACGACCCACGGTTTTGGGCCGCGGGTGTCAGCCTGATTGCGCATATGCGCAATCCTCATATCCCTGCCGTACATATGAATACGCGCTATATCGTGACGACCCAAGACTGGTTTGGCGGCGGCGGTGATCTTACGCCGACCCAACACAAAGACCGAACACCCGAGAGCCCAGACGCCCTCGCATTTCACGCAGGTATGAAAGCCGCATGCGATGCAAATCCTGTGGCCGATTACGAACGATACCGAGATTGGTGCGATGAATATTTCCACCTCGCCCACCGTGATGAACCGCGCGGCGTCGGCGGTATATTTTACGACCGCCATAATAGCGGCGATTGGAATGCTGACTTCGCCTTTACCCAAGATGTTGGTCGACATTTCCTAAAGACCTATGGCGCGATTGTCAGGGGCCGCATGAACGAACCATGGACAGAGGCCGACCGCGAAGAACAGCTTATTACACGCGGACGCTATGTGGAATTTAACCTGCTCTATGATCGCGGGACAACATTCGGGTTAAAGACTGGTGGGAATGTGAAAACGATATTGTCGTCTATGCCGCCCGTCGTGAAGTGGCCATAGATATATAAGGCTTAGCAATAAGCGGTCATCCTTCGAGTCCCATCGCTTCGCGACGCCTCAGGATGAGGAGCGTGTCTGTCATCCCGCAAATGTTGCCGGATCCCGATACAAAGACCAGAACAAGAGCGACCATCTCTTTAGTTATTCTTACGTTGAAACAAGCACTCCTGACATAAGGCTGTCAGGAGGCGCAAATTATAAGACGCTCTCACATTAAAGGAGAGCAAAATGATAGCTTACACAACTCTTGGCGTTACAGATTTCCCGCGCGCGGCCCGCTTTTACAAAGCCCTCGCACAGGAATTGGGCGCAAAGCACCTTATGGGCAGCGAAGACGCACATTTCATTGCATGGGAAGGTCAAAACGGTGAACCGGGCATTGGCATCTTACACCCGCAGGACGGTAAACCCGCCAGTGTCGGCAATGGTATGATGGTTGCCTTAGCCGCAAAAGACACCGCGCAAGTACACAAACTATATGAATTAGCGCTAGAACATGGCGGAACTTGCGAAGGCCCTCCGGGACCGCGAAATGGCGGACAATTTTATTGCGGTTATTTTCGTGACCCAGACGGGAATAAATTAAATGCGTTTTGCCCCGGTGCTTAGAGCAGATAAAACAGGCATTGACCAAACCTCGCACCGCCTGACATAAAAAATCAGGAGGCAATATGCGCCGCGCCGAGAGATTATTTAGATTAGTCAATGAACTTCGTTCGCGCGGCCTGTGCCGCGCGGATGACCTTGCGAAACATTTTGAAATAAGTGTACGCACGATATATCGCGACATCGCCCACCTGCAAGCCTCTGGCCTCCCCATAGAGGGCGAGGCAGGCATAGGATATATGTTAAGGTCTGGCTTTGATCTTCCAAATGTGACCTTTACCTATGACCAAGTGGATGCACTGGCCATTGGCTTAACTTTCGTTGAAAATGCAGGGGATCCCATCTTAGCGGAAGCCGCTAAGGAAGTCCGTTCAAAGCTTCAAGCCGTTATGCCTGAACCCGAAAATCGAAAACTCTCTGACGCGCCCTATTATGCTTTTGAACAGAACGTCTTCAAATCCTCACACGCGATACTTCTCCGAAAAGCGATCCGCGAAAACTTAGTTTTATACATGGGGTATAGAGACGGGGAGGATCACACGTCATCAAGAGCGGTTCAACCTCTGGCCATTTGGTCATTTTCAGACGGTTGGATGTTCGCGGCGTGGTGCCGACTACGGGGCGATTTTCGAAGTTTCAGGATTGACAGAATTCAAAGCTTAGAAGCCTTGGATGAGCATTTTATACCAAATACAACCCAAGACCTCCGCGCTTTTATAGCGCATAAATCCTGCGATCATTGATATGGCAAAGATCTATAATTTGGTCATTCTGGTCATACACTTGGATCCCGCATCACGTGCGGGATGACAATGTATTACGAAGCCCCATGATGAAGCGCGACACCATCGCGGGACTCGAAACCTCATACTGAGGACGAACGCAGTGAGCAGACTCGAAGCCTCATACTGAGGACGAACGCAGTGAGTGGACTCGAAGTATGCGAGACTAAGCCCCTATCCCCGTTTCAAACACACCGCTGTCGCTTCGCCGCCGCCAATACAAAGTGACGCGACACCTGTTTTAGAATCGCGCTTTTCCATCGCCGCAATAAGAGTAGCCATAATGCGAGCACCTGAGGCACCAATTGGATGCCCCAAAACACAGCCACCGCCATTGACGTTGACTTTATCATGGTCAAGCCCCAGCGAACGCATGGCTATCATGGGCACCACGGCAAAGGCCTCATTGATTTCCCAAAGGTCAACATCGCCTGCCGTCCACCCAGCCTTTTCTAAGGCTTTCTCCATAGCGTTAACAGGCGCCGTCGTGAAATAAGCGGGGTCATGGGCGTGGGCGGCGTGGGATACGATTTCAGCCAAAACTTTATGTCCGCCTTTTTCCGCATCTGAGCGTCGCATCATCACAAGTGCCGCCGCGCCGTCATTGATCGAGCTGGCATTGGCGGCTGTCACTGTGCCGTCTTTACTAAAAACGGCGCGTAAGTCTGGAATTTTTTCAGGACGCGCATTTTTCGGACCTTCATCCTCAGTAACAATCACATCGCCCTTGCGGCCCGGAACGGTGACAGGTGTAATTTCACGCTTAAAATCACCGCTCTCTTGCGCGGCTTTGGCTCGGCGCACAGACTCAATGGCGTAGTCATCTTGTTGCTCGCGCGTGAACTGATATTCTTTGGCAATCATATCGGCAAAGACACCCATTGCATTCCCCTGATAGGCATCGGTCAACCCGTCATACATCATACTGTCGACGACTTTTTGCTCACCCATACGCATACCGCCGCGCGCTTTCGGCAAGAGGTAAGGCGCATTGGTCATTGATTCCATGCCACCTGCCACGGCCACTTTAATCGATCCCGCTTTAATGGCGTCATGTGCCATAATCGCGGCCTGCATGCCAGAGCCGCACATTTTATTCACCGTGGTCGCTTCGCAATTTAGCATTAAACCGCCTTTAAATGCGGCTTGTCGCGCGGGGGCTTGACCTTGCCCAGCGGAAAGAACACAGCCCATAATCACTTGCTCAACCGCCTCACCGTCAACACCCGATTCCGCGAGTGCCGCCTCAATCGCCGCCCCGCCCAGATCAGGGGCAGACACCGTGCTGAACGCCCCTTGAAACGCCCCCATAGGCGTGCGGGCCATACCGACGATAACAACAGGATCATTTGCAGACATATCAGACATATTCGTATTCCTACTCAATTTTCAAATTTAAAAAACTACACGCTTAGTAAATAACAGACGCTTCGGTCTTGGCTTTGATTTCGTCCAAAGTCACACCTTCTGCGAGTTCGACCAGTTTAAAGCGCTTTTGATTTGTATCCATTTCAAACACGCCGAGATCTGTCACGATCATATCAATACACTTTTGACCTGTCAGAGGCAGGGTACAGGCTTTGAGGAACTTACTCTCGCCGCGCTTATTCGTATGATCAAACAAGGCGATACAGCGTTTCACGCCTGCGACCAAATCCATCGCGCCGCCCATACCTTTGACCATTTTACCGGGGATCATCCAATTTGCGATATCGCCGTTTTCCGCAACTTCCATAGCGCCTAAAATAGACAGGTCAATATGCCCGCCGCGTATCATGGCAAAGCTCGTCGCGCTGTCAAAAAAGCTTGATTTCGGCAGGGTCGTAATCGTCTGCTTGCCTGCATTAATTAGGTCAGCGTCCTCTTCGCCCGCGTAAGGAAACGGCCCCATGCCCAGCATACCGTTTTCTGATTGCAACGTCACGTCAACGCCGTCAGGGATATGATTGGCGACAAGTGTCGGAATACCAATCCCCAGATTAACATAGAAGCCGTCTTTTAATTCTTTGGCCGCGCGCGCCGCCATTTGGTCGCGTGTCCAGCCTGTTTTTAGGTCGCTCATTATGTCCGCTCCCGCACAGTTAACTGCTCAATTCGTTTCTCGCATTTCGCTTCGACAATACGTTGCACAAACACACCTGGTGTATGAATAAAGTTAGGGTCGAGCGTCCCAACAGGCACAATTTCGTCGACTTCGACGACTGTCACCTTGCCGCCCATCGCCATCATCGGCGAGAAATTACGCGCAGTGGCTTTAAAGATTAAATTCCCCGCCGCGTCGCCCCTCCACGCTTTAATAATGGAGAGGTCAGCTTTCAACCCTGTCTCCATAATGAAGGTTTCCATTTCTCCGTCAGAGTTGGCAAAATCTTTATGTTCTTTTCCTTCGGCGATCAGCGTCCCCACGCCTGTCTTAGTATAAAACCCCGGTATCCCCGCCCCGCCCGCGCGAATGCGTTCTGCGAGTGTGCCTTGGGGGTTAAATTCAAGCTCGAGTTCGCCGCCCAAATATTGGCGCTCAAACTCCTTATTCTCGCCGACATAAGAGCTGATCATTTTCTTGATTTGACGGGTCTCAAGAAGCTGCCCTAATCCAAAACCGTCAACACCCGCATTATTCGAAATTACGGTCAGATCTTTTGTGCCGCTATCGCGCAAACCTGCAATCAAATTTTCCGCGATTCCGCACAGACCAAAACCGCCCGACATGACCGTCATTCCGTCAAAGGTCAGCCCTTCGAGTGCGCTATGCGCGTCTTTGTAAACTTTGCTCATAAATCCTCTTAATTGTTTCACTTAGAGCTTAAGCTCGTATTCCATGTGTTAGCTGAATTACAAAATGATCGGCGATTGCATCTCCAGTTAATCGCCCTTCGGGTTCATACCATGCATTTAACCAATTTAACGCGCCCATAAAAAAGAATACGTGCAATTTTGCATCGCCTGAACGTATGGACCCGTCTTTCTGTCCCTTAATCACGATGTCTGTGACTCCGCGTTCGATCATCTGACGTCTGCGCAAAACTTGCGTCTTCCAGTCTCCGCCCAAACTATCAACATCTGTCAAAAGCGACACACCTGAACGCGTCAGAAGCAAAACAAACTCTCTGAACATATCCGTTAAATGCGTCAGCCCCGTCTCATTTTCATTCTCGTTTTCTTTTGTTTCTGTAAAAACATTATCCATCAAATCATATGCCATGATGTGGGATTCAAACAAAATCTCTTCTTTGTTTTTCACGTAGTAATATAGAGCCGCCTTGGTCAGGCCCAGAGTTTTGGCTATGTCGACCATAGACGTATTGTGATAGCCGCGTTTCCGAAAGGCCGATGAGGCGCTCTGAATCACAGCGCGACGCTTTTCTGCAAATTGACGATCGCGGTCAAAGGGGCGCTTTACATCAGATCTATCTATGACGGTCGGATCAATCATATTGATCCTCTATCATATCAATTTATTTGACTCAAGGTTCAAATTTTTGTACGCAGGTTCAATTGCAATCTTATATACCGTTAAGGCTCCTATGATCGTCTCTAAAATCAAGCCCGATAGTGCGGATTTCAAATCAAATGCCGCGCATATGCAAGCCCTCATCGATGACTTACGCGAAAAAGTCGGAAAAGTGGCTTTGGGCGGATCTGAAAGATCAAGAGAGCGCCATATTGGCCGTGGAAAGCTCCTGCCGCGCGAACGCGTCGAACGCCTCCTAGATCCCGGAACACCCTTCCTAGAGCTGTCTCAACTGGCGGCTTACAACATGTATGATAATGATGTGCCGTCCGCGGGTATGATTACAGGCATTGGCCGCGTTTCAGGACGCGAATGCATGATTATTTGTAATGACGCGACGGTTAAGGGCGGTACTTATTACCCGATCACCTGCAAAAAACAGTCTCGCGCCCAAGAAATCGCGCGAGAGAACAAATTAACTTGCATTTACCTTGTCGATAGTGGCGGCGCGAACTTGCCTAACCAAGCCGAGATCTTTCCGGGCCGGGATGATTTTGGGCGCTGTTTTTATAATCAAGCGACAATGAGCGCTGAGGGCATTGCCCAAATTGCGGTTGTTATGGGCTCTTGTACGGCAGGCGGCGCTTATGTGCCTGCTATGGCAGATGAGAGCATTATTGTTGCGGACCAAGGCACGATTTTCCTCGCAGGCCCGCCCTTGGTGAAAGCGGCAACGGGCGAAGATATAGACGCCGAAACTCTTGGCGGCGGAATGCTACACGCGAAAACATCAGGCGTGGTCGACCACCTCGCAAGTGACGATACACACGCTTTGCAAATCGCACGTAAATCCGTGGCGACTTTAAGGCCTACGAATTATAGCTATATGCCCGAAGAGATAGAACCCCCCGCCTATCCCGAAGACGAGCTCAACGGAATTGTTCCAAGTGATGTAAAAATTCCATATGATTGCCGCGAGATCATCGCACGTATCGTTGACGGCTCCCACTTCCATGAATTCAAGAAAGAATACGGCACGACACTGGTCTGCGGCTTTGCAAAAATTAATGGCTACCAAGTCGGCATACTCGGCAATAACGGTGTCCTGTTCGCGGAGTCTGCGGTCAAAGGTGCGCATTTCGTCGAACTCTGCGCGCAACGCAAAATCCCGCTTGTGTTCTTGCAAAACATCACCGGCTTTATGGTCGGCTCCAAAGCTGAAGCGGGCGGCATCGCCAAGCACGGCTCGAAAATGGTGCATGCTGTTGCCTGCGCCAAAGTCCCGAAATTTACCATTATTGTGGGCGGCTCATACGGGGCGGGTAATTACGGAATGTGCGGACGCGCCTACTCCCCTCGCCTTTTGTTTATGTGGCCCAATGCCCGTATCTCTGTCATGGGCGGAGAGCAAGCCGCGAGCGTACTTGCGACAGTTGCTAGAGGGTCAGAGGACTGGACCGACGCGGAACGCGAGGCTTTCAAACAACCAATCATTGACCGTTTCGAGACGGAGGGGCATCCCTATTTTGCATCGGCCCGTATTTGGGATGACGGTATTATTGCCCCAACAGATACGCGTCGTGTCCTTGGGTTAGGCCTCGCCATGGCTGCAAATGCACCGTTAGAGGAGACACGTTTTGGCGTGTTCCGTATGTGACGCAGACGTGGACACCCAATAGATTTGACTTCCTTCGACTAGCTTTTTCTTGCGTTGTCTTGCTATACCATATGGTGGCCCTCGCAAAACTTGGCTTTTACGAAAGCGCCTTGGCTGAATTTGGAAAAATTTGCATACAAGGGTTTTTCATTATCTCTGGCGCTTTGGTTTACGGCTCCTACACACGAACACGGTCGCTTGGGCAATATTTTGAAAAGCGTATTCGACGTATTTACCCTGCCTATGCCGTAATTATTTTAGTACCCGCTTTAATCTGCTTTTTTATGGGCGGCAATCTTATAGGTATTTTAAAATATGCCAGTGCGAACTTAGTCTTCATGAACTTCCTAGCGCCGACCTTGCCGGGATTTTTTGTGGGTCATGATTTTACAGCGGTAAACGGCGCGCTCTGGACGTTAAAAATTGAGTTTATGTTTTATCTCATTGTGCCGCTTCTAGCTTTTATGATTGCCAAAGCGGGTAAGTCACGTTGGACTTTAATTATTTGCATTTACACCTTGGCGGAACTCTGGCGATATGGGTTTGACCAAAGCCTGATACCACTGCCGAGCTTTCTAAGCGGGTATAGCGAGATCATTGCGCGGCAACTCCCTGGACAAATGAGCTTTTTTGTAACGGGTATAGCGCTCTGGCTTTTATGGGATCATGCCAAAAACACAAGGTGGGCTCATGTCGTCGCAGGGTCTGCCCTGATCGGTCTATCACTCATAAGACCTGAATTTGAATTTTTGCGCGGCGTGGGCTTGGGACTAGTGATCAGTTTTATTGCGTTTGCGAAAGGCCCGAAACTTAATGCCTCGCATTGGGGTGACCTCTCTTACGGGCTTTATATAACCCATTTTCCGATTATTCAGCTTTTCATTTCGGTCGGGCTTTTTGCGACCCAGCCGACTCTTGCCATTGGATTAGTTATTATCCTTTCGTTCGCGGCAAGCTTTTGCCTCTGGCATTTGATCGAAAAGCCAAGCCTACATACCTCAAGCCACTATAGAAAAACGGTAACCGTATGACAAAAATTACCAAAATACTTATCGCCAATCGCGGAGAAATCGCGTGCCGTATTATTAAAACGTCACGGTCTATGGGTATTGAAACGGTCGCTGTTTATTCAGACGCAGACCGAACGGCGCTCCACGTCCGCATGGCAGATGAATCTGTACATATCGGGGCCTCGCCCTCCGCAGAATCTTACCTCGTGATTGAGAAGATCATAAATGCCGCGACCCAGACAGGCGCAGATGCGGTTCATCCTGGGTATGGATTTTTGTCCGAAAACCCTGCATTTGTCCGCGCTTGTGAAACAGCTGGGCTGATTTTCATTGGGCCAAAGGCCGAGTCTATGGAAGCCATGGGTTTGAAAGACGCCGCCAAGAAATTGATGGACAAAGCCAATGTGCCCATCACCCCCGGTTATCACGGCGAGGACCAGTCGCCAGACCTCCTAAAAGCCAAAGCGGGCATGATCGGCTATCCCGTTTTAATCAAAGCTGTTGCGGGCGGCGGCGGCAAAGGCATGCGCAAAGTGGACGCTGAAAAAGACTTTTTAGCCGCACTGGCCTCTTGCCAAAGGGAAGCAAAATCAAGCTTTGGCGATGACCGCGTTTTGATTGAGAAATACATCACCTCACCGCGCCATATCGAAGTCCAAATCTTTGGCGATACACACGGCAATGTCGTCCATATGTTTGAGCGTGATTGCTCTTTGCAACGTCGCCACCAGAAAGTCATTGAAGAAGCGCCTGCACCCGGAATGACGGACAAAGTGCGCAAGGCCATGACAGACGCGGCGATTCAAGCCGCCAGAGCGGTCAATTATGTCGGCGCAGGGACGGTTGAATTTATCGTCGACGGGTCAGGCACATTGCGCACAGACGGGTTCTGGTTCATGGAAATGAATACACGTTTGCAAGTCGAACATCCTGTAACAGAAATGATTACGGGACTTGATCTGGTAGAGTGGCAAATTCGGGTCGCACGTGGCGAAAAACTTCCCCAACAATCCAAGATTACACTTTCAGGCCACTCTATTGAAGCGCGCCTCTACGCCGAGGATCCGTCGAATGATTTCCTCCCAACCATTGGAGAAATTAAGCGGTTAAATGATTTCGGGTCGCAGGAGTACAGAATAGACACGGGTTATCAGGCGGGTCAAAAAGTCGGGATATATTATGATCCGATGATTGCAAAAATAATCAGTCACGGCCCAAACAGAATAGAAGCCTCCGTTATCCTGTGCGAAGGCATTGTGGATATCCACGTTTGGCCTTTGATTACGAATGCGGCTTTCTTGATCAATTGCCTCGAGTCTGATGCGTTTACCGAAGAAAAAATTTCTACCCACTTCATTGAAAACAACTCGGATATATTAAAACCCTATGACGTGCGGTCAGATGATCGCGCTTATGCTTTAGCCGCGATACGATTAGAGTCTAAAGCCAATGAGTATTCACATACACTTTTTTCAAAAGCAGATGGATGGCGGATGAATCAATCGTCCAATCACACCTATTATTTTGAGAGAGACGGAGCGCCCCTGCCCGTAAGAATTACAGACATGCATGAGAATTTTGCCCGCATCGACGTCAACGGCGCTAAATTCCATTTTGACTTTACTGATCCGCCTTCCAGCTTGACCGTAAGGGAAAGCCTAAACCACTATAATGCTTGGTCCTTTCGTATAAAAGACGCCTATGTCAGCCTACACAGAGAGGGGAATTTTGCTCAACTTCCTTTCTATACGCCTTCTGAAAATATGGCGGGTCTATCTGCTAACGCGCTTATAGCGCCCATGCCTGGAAAAATTATCGCCGTGAATGTGAAAACAGGCGACACTGTGAAAGCGGGGGACCCCCTGATTGTGATGGAGGCCATGAAGATGGAAATGACATTGGATGCCCCGCGCGACGGAATCATAGAAACTATAGCCGTTGAAACGGCTGGCCTTGTCGCGGACGGCGAAACACTTTTAACCTTGCAGCAGGACAAAAAAGAACAGGATAAAAAATAATGACAACGTCTTACCCCACCCTACAATTCGGTCATTCTGAAGACATCCAAATGATACGCGAATCCGTTCGTAGTTTTGCCAATGATCACATCGCGCCCATAGCCGCAGAAGTTGACAGTAGTAATATATTCCCGCGGCACCTTTGGCCAATGATGGGCGATCTGGGTTTGCATGGTATGACTGTTGAAGAAGTCGATGGCGGCCTTGATCTTGGCTATTTAGCACACACAATTGCAATTGAAGAAGTTAGCCGTGCCTCAGCCTCTATCGGTCTTTCATACGGCGCCCACTCTAATCTTTGCGTAAACCAACTCCGCCGTTGGGGCAATGCAGACCAAAAGGCAAAATTTTTGCCGGGGTTGATAAGCGGGACGTCCCTAGGCTCCCTTGCAATGTCAGAACCCAATGCTGGCTCAGATGTCGTCTCTATGAAATTACGAGCGGATAAAGTTGAAGGCGGATATCGCCTGACGGGTAATAAAATGTGGATCACGAATGCACCCACAGCAGACGTCTTAATCGTTTACGCCAAAACTGACCCAAGCGCGGGGAGCAAAGGCGTGACCGCCTTTATTATTACTCCCGATATGGAGGGTTTTTCGACCGCCCAAAAGCTTGATAAACTCGGCATGCGCGGGTCAGATACATGCGAGCTTGTATTCGACAATTGCTTTGTCCCAGATGAAAATATTATGGGACCTATAGGAAAAGGTATCGCAATTTTGATGAGTGGCCTTGATTATGAACGCGTCACACTCGCAGGAATTTCTGTTGGGATTATGCAGGCCTGCCTTGATGTCGTCTTGCCCTATATTCATGAACGCAAACAATTTGGTAAAGCGATCGGAGAGTTCCAATTGATGCAAGGCAAACTCGCCGATATGTATGTGACGCTCTCGACCGCGCGGGCCTATGTTTACGCGGTCGCCAGTGCGTGTGATCGCGGGGAAACCACGCGCAAAGACGCAGCAGGCTGTATTTTATATGCGGCGGAAAAAGCGACCCTCATGGCAAGTGACGCGATTCAAATGCTCGGCGGAAACGGGTATATCAATGACTATCCTACGGGCCGTCTCTGGCGCGATGCCAAGCTGATGGAAATCGGCGCGGGAACATCGGAAATACGCCGCTGGCTCATAGGTCGTGAACTGTTCGGAGAAACGGCGTAATGTCGACTTCGAACGTTGGCGGCGGAAAATGGTTTGATGAGTTGGAAGTCGGACAGGTTTTTAAACACCCTATTCGTCGGACATTGACAGAGACTGACAATATTCTGTTTACGTCGATGACGCATAACCCCGCACAATTGCATCTCGACGCAGAGTATTGCAAAAATGAGACTGAATTTGGCAGGCCCCTTATAAACAGCTATTTCACACTGGGTCTCGTCGTCGGGATTTCTGTTGGAGATACCACCTTAGGCACAGCGGTTGCGAACCTTGGAACGGATAAAGTCCGTTTTCCAAAGCCCCTCTTTGCTGGCGATACGATACATGTCGAAACTGAAGTACTTTCGCTTAAACCTTCAAAGTCGCGCCCCATGCAAGGAATTGTCATATTTGAACACCGCGCGTTTAATCAGCACGGCGATCTTGTGGCGACGATGGAACGCACGGGCCTGCAACACAAAAAGCCTAAATAATAAAACCAAGAAACACAAAGACAATCGTGCCCAATGCAAGAGCGCCAATCGTTTTATTCCGGTAATTTTTGGCAAGAAGACCGACCAAAACACCGCCGAAAATGACGAAGAGCAAGAACAGCGCCACAAACTTTTGGTAGGTTTTAAAAAGCTCTGGCCCGTGTCCTTTGTGCAATTCCATCATAGCGGCTTGAAAATTTGGTGTCTTTTGGCTGGCCGTTAATCCATTTGGCGTCTGCTTAAACTCGTAATGTGTTTTTGAGGTCGGACGAAGTTGGATCGTATTTCCGCGACTCTTTACGTATTCAAATTTCGTATTCATATTATTGCGCTTCAAGAGCGCACGTATGTCCGCCTCTAAGGTCGGACTCTTGAAATCAAGACTGGCCGCCGCAGGCAAGGTGACGGGTGTCACTTTAAATTCACCTTTATTTCCCGTCAAATAAAGTCCGCCTGACAGTGCGACAAGTAAAAATGCAGGGGCCATAAACCCCGCGCCAAATAGATGCAAATGTGTCAATATGCTGCGAAGTTTTAGAGCGTTCATCGGTTTATTCCTGACTGACCATGAATCTGTTGTGCAATATTACCGCACTCTAGTTGAGAATCAATCTCAATTCTGCATACGCGCAAAATTAAGTCATAAAAAAAACGGGCCAAGGCCCGCTTTTAAATTTCAATGTAGATTATTTTTAGAAACTATAACGCAAAGCTGCACCATAAGTACGCGGCGCATTTGGATAGCCATTGATAACACCGTCTTGAGCAACGCCTGGGAAGACAGAGAGCAAGTACTCATCATTAAACAGGTTACGACCGTACACTTGAAGAGCCAAACCATTGCCAAGATCAAGTCCTGCTGATGCGTTAAAGGTCTTTACTTCACGGTTTAAGCTACCAGCAGACGTGAAATTAGAATTATTAAATCCATCCACAGCAGGTGTATCGCTTTCATATTGGAAATCACCTTGAATATAGCTGGACATACCGTTCTGGAACTCATGCGTATAATTAGCCGCTATAGAGAGAGAAACTTCAGCAACACCGTCCACTTTTTTACCAGAAAAATCTGTCGGTGTTAATGTGTAAGTCCCATCACCATCTGGCAAATACTGGGACGCCCCTTGCGCCGCAGTAAACTCGTCATATTTAGCGTCGAGTAAAGTACCTGCATAAGTGAAAGTTAAACCCTCAAATGGTCTTAATGTCCCGTCAAATTCTATACCATTCGTTGTGGCCTGTCCCGCATTCAATAATGTGAAGCCTGTGCCTAAGAACACGTTAGACTGGAACCCTTCAAGCTTTTGATTAAAGGCTGCTAAGTTTAACGACCCCCAATCCCAACGCGTTTTTAAGCCAAGCTCTATAACTTTAGCATTTTCTGGAGCGGCAAAACGTGTGCGATAGACTTGGTTATTTTGCGTTAGTCCAGCCGCAGTTAAAGCGGCTTGATCTGACAAGAACGGTCGTGAGTCGCGAGACAAATTCCAAGACGATGCCTTAAAGCCCGTCGCATAACTTGCATAAACATTGATAGCATCGTTAACTTCATATCCAAGACGAGCTGTATAAGTTAGCTTATCATCATTTGTACGTCCGCTCTCAACAGAGTTTGGAAAGTTTAAAAATTGTGGCTGGAATTGTGTCCCTTGCATGCCGCCAACTATTGCGTTCGCACCCCCTTGAAACGCCGCAACAGTACCCGGAGCAGCCCCTTCAACGGCCGCAATATTTTGCGGCGTAGGAGCTAGACCCGTACGCGAAGTAAAGATTGACCCAAATAAGACTTGAGGAAATGTCACGCCCAAAATAGTTGGATCGTTAAACAGATCAATACTGGAGTAAATGTCACCATTTACAACATTACTATTAATCTCTTTTTCGTCTTTCGTGTAGTTCACACCAACTGTCGCAGTTAGGCGATCACTTACATGAAAATCAACGTTACCAAATGCTGAATAAGCCGCATTATCTTGTGTAAAGGCTTCGCGCGTTTTTGTACCCGCGCCTAAAAACGTGTTGGGTCCAAAACCAAAAAGACTTTCGGCCGTTGTAATCAAACCTGGAATAGTCGTCGCGCTTTGCAACAATACATTAAAGTAATTCTGAAGGTCTTTTCCGTATTCTAGACCGCCAACTTGCGCAATATCTTCATTAAAGAAATATCCGCCAATCATCCAATCAAAACGATCACCATCATTAGAGGTTAAACGAAGCTCTTGTGTAATCGTGTCAATTTGCTGATCTGAATTAACAGAATCTAGGAACGCCAGCGAGTTAAAATCAGCATCTTGATCATAAACACTATCATTATGACGATAAGAAGAGATAGAGGTTAACGTTGCTTTGCCCAAATCAACATCGGCATGAAACGAAATTCCGTAATCATCAACTGTGTTTTGTGAGTTTTTATTCATCGCAGTCAGATATGTGAATCCGTCTGTTGAAGCGCCGTATTGCCCCCCCAAAGCTTGTACAGCAAGCCCTGCACCTGTTGTTTGAAGATAGCTTACGCCGCAACAATTTTCGTCAATACTGCTATAGTCTAGAATTGTACGGAAGCTTATATTATCTGTTGGCTCGTATAATGCTTGTCCACGGACATAAAAACGATCACGATCATTGAATTTATCAACGCCCTCAACGAGGCTATTGAAATAACCGTCACGTTTATTGAGGCCCGCCCCTAAACTTACAGCAAGATTATCAGTGACGCCTGTTGTTGCATAAAATTTGCCCGACATTGCGTTATAGTTGCCGTATCCAACTTCAGCATAACCTTCTGTTTCAAACGAAGGCGCAGCCGTAACAACGGAAATAACACCCGCGGACGCATTTTTACCAAACAATGTCGATTGAGGGCCTTTGAGAACTTCGACGCGCTCAAGCTTCGGAAGATCCCCAATTTGCGCGGCACTACGTGAGCGGTAAACACCGTCAACAAAAACACCAACAGACGGCTCAATACCCGCATTATTGGCACCGTTACCAAAACCCCGAATGACAAAATTCGTGTTTTGTGATGTCTGCAATTGATTGACACGAAGCGATGGCACAACGCTTTGCAAATCCTGAATATCAAGAATTTTAGCTTTTTCGATCATTTCGCCAGTTGTCACAGTCACAGCAACAGGCGTGTCTTGCAGTGTCGTCGCACGCTTTGTCGCTGTGACGATAATTTCATCTCCGCTTTGGGCTTGGGCAGGAACGGTCATAAGTGCAACAAGCACAGATGAAGTAAGTAGGATGGATTTCTTAGACATAATTCCCCAGATGGTTGGATAGTTTAAGTAAAAAAAGCGCCTCTTGACGTCTTAGCCTTGAGTAACAAGTACAAAATTTAGTTTCAAGCAGACACACCACAAGAAAACAGATTTTTTAAATTTGTGGCGATTTAGCAACACAAATATATGTTTTCAATAGGCTTTTGACCTAAATTCATATGTTTTACCAAAACTAGAATTACTGCCAGCTATATGCTGAATGCATACACCTATAAAAATATATATTCGGACAAGATGTACGTCTTAGGAAACGTAAAAACTCACTGACACTTTATCTTTTCTCAAATCTATTTTGCATTTTAATCTGCAAGGTCTAAAACATAGACTTAAATCCTAAATTCGCACCCCCTAAGGTTCTATGGCTGATACGCTTCCAATAACGCACACCTTTCCTAAAACCTCAGAATCTGAATGGATGTCGCTTGTGACGGCAATCCTGAAAGGCAAAGACTTTGAAAGCCTTATTCATAAATCCGAAGACGGCATCATCAAAGGCCCCCTAAAGCAAAAGCAAGATCGCCCTCATCATCTTGCCCCTATGCCTCGAAAGGCAAATATCTTCACATCTGACAGGCCGTGGCATATCTCAGCTCCAGTCGAAGACCCTGACCTTTCATATGCAAATGAACGCGCTAAAGAAGATCTTCTCGGCGGGGCGAGCACGCTTCGCATTTTGACATGCCTCACGGATAAGACAGCGTCCGCAGAACGCGGCGTGACCTTACGAAATGGATCTGACCTTAAACGTCTCCTGAGCGGCATTCATACGGATCTCATTCCTCTAACATTTGCGCCCTCTCGTGATGTTTCGGCACGTCTAACCGCCTTAGAGTCTGTGCCCGATTTGCAAAAGACCTCGATCAATATAGGTCTAACAGACACCAAGGACGACGATGCTATCATCCAGACTTTAGACAGCCTGCCAAAATTATGGCGTCTTTTAACCGTCGACACAGCTAGCCTTCATGATGCGGGCGCATCAGACGCGTTAGAGCTCGCCTTTATGTGTGCAAAAATGACAGAGTTTATGCGTGCGCTTGGGCCCAAACGCGCCGCGCAACATATCATTATTGAAATGGCGGCCGATCAAGACGGACATCAACTTATCGCGAAAATGCGCGCGGCACGTCGCCTTTGCGCGCGCATTAAAGAGAGCTTTGGACTGACCGATACCTCTGTTGAAATCCATGCCATAACGTCAAAACGCATGATGCAATCCATCGACCCTTGGACAAATTTCCTGCGACTAACATCGGCTATATTCGGAGCGGTTTGCGGCGGCGCGGACACAATCACGGCACGACCTTTTACCGATGCCATTGGCCTCCCAACGCCATTTGGACACAGAACCGCCCGAAACATACAACTCCTTTTGATGGAAGAAAGCCAGCTTGGGCAGGTTCAAGATCCCGCTTTTGGCAGTTATTTCCACGAACACCTCTCAGATGCGATTGCCAATATTGCGTGGACACTGTTTCAAAACATTGAAACTGCGGGCGGGTTGAAAGCCTATACTCAAAGCGGGGCACTCTCTACGGATGTAGCCAAAGCAAATACAGCAAGAGACGCCCGCGACGCACCAATACTCGGCGTCACATTACATACTTCAGATACACCCAGAGCCGCCAAAGTTCGGGCGGCAAAATCATGAAAAACCCTGAAACAATGAAGACACCTGATTTCACAAAAATCGATCTCGGCGCGCCTGCAACACTCCCCCTCCCTGAAAGTGAAAACTGGGACTCGCCTGAGGGCATTGCCGTCAAAGGGCATTATTTAGAATCCGACCTTTCGGCGTTAGACCATTTAGACACCGCGCCAGGCGCGGCGCCTTACATACGTGGCCCCTACCCGACTATGTATACACAACGGCCTTGGACGATTCGCCAATATGCAGGATTTTCTACCGCCGAAGACAGTAATGCCTTTTATCGCCGCAACCTAGCGGCGGGTCAAAAAGGACTTTCTGTTGCATTCGATTTGGCAACTCACAGAGGCTATGATTCCGACCACCCCCGCGTGCCGGGAGATGTCGGCATGGCAGGCGTTGCAATCGACAGCCTGTATGATATGCGCGTTTTATTTGACCAAATACCCTTGGACAAAATGTCTGTTTCCATGACGATGAACGGCGCAGTTCTGCCAATTTTGGCCCTATACATAGCAGCGGCAGAAGAACAAGGGGTGGCGCAAAAAGATCTCGCGGGCACTATACAAAATGACATCCTAAAAGAATTCATGGTGCGAAACACCTATATCTATCCGCCCAAGCCGAGCATGCGGATTATATCGGATATCTTCGCCCACACTTCAGAACACATGCCGAAGTTTAACTCGATCTCTATTTCTGGCTATCACATGCAAGAAGCAGGGGCGTCAGCCGATATAGAACTGGGTTATACGATTGCAGACGGCTTGGAATATGTCCGCACAGGCATTGCCGCAGGCATGGATATTGACCGTTTCGCCCCACGCCTGTCGTTCTTCTGGGCCGTCGGCATGAATTATTTCATGGAAGTCGCAAAGCTCCGCGCGGCGCGGCTTCTTTGGGCGCAATTGATCACACCGTTTGGCCCCAAAAACCCCAAATCTACAATGCTGCGCACGCACTGCCAGACTTCGGGATGGTCTCTGACCGCGCAAGACGTGTTTAACAATGTGGGTCGCACCGCCATTGAAGCCATGGCCGCAGTAGACGGTCACACGCAAAGCCTACATACAAATTCCCTCGATGAAGCCATTGCTCTGCCAACAGATTTTTCAGCGCGCATTGCGCGAAACACCCAAGTCTTTTTACAAACCGAAGGGGGGCATACACACACAATTGACCCGTGGGGCGGAAGTTATTACGTTGAGAAACTGACCCATGAACTCGCGGAAAAAGCCCTTGTTCACATTCGCGAAGTCGAGGCTCTGGGCGGTATGGCGGCCGCAATCGAGGCAGGCATTCCAAAAATGCGGATCGAAGAGTCTGCGGCTCGAATTCAAGCCCGTATCGATAGTGGTATGCAAACGGTTGTCGGGGTTAATAAATATCCGTCTTCTGAAAAAGACGACATTCCCATTTTGAAAGTTGATAATGCGACCGTCCGCGCAGGACAAATCGCCCGCCTTCAACAGTTGAAAAACGACCGGGATACAGATGCGACAATGGCCGCGCTCGACGCCCTTACGAAATCAGCCGATACGGGCAAAGGCAATTTGCTTGCCCTCGCCGTGGACGCTGCACGAAAAAAAGCTACAGTCGGAGAGATCTCCAGCGCCCTTGAAAAAGTCTATGGCCGCTTTGAAGCCAAGCCCGCAGGTGTGACAGGGGTCTATAGTTCAGCCTTTGACCCAAGGAACCCAAGTTTTAAAGAAGCAAAACAACGGATTGAGGCGTTCCAGACCTTAGAAGGCCGCAAGCCAAAAATCCTGATCGCTAAAATGGGTCAAGATGGTCATGACCGTGGACAGAAAGTCGTTGCAACTGCCTTTAAAGACATTGGCTTTGACGTCGTTATTGGCCCTCTGTTTCAAACGCCTATTGAGGCGGCGAAACTCGGCATCGCTTCGGATGTTGATGTTATTGCAGCCAGTAGTTTAGCGGCTGGACATCTGAGTTTGGTCCCCGAACTCCGCGACGCCCTCGCAAGTCAAAACCGGTCAGATATTCTGATTATCGTTGGCGGCGTCATTCCGCCCGAAGATGTTGAAACCTTAAAAGATATGGGCGCAAAAGCCGTCTTCCCGCCCGGTACCAATATTCCTGAGGCCGTTCTGAGCGTCCTAGACATTGTGAATATGCGACTTTCCCAAGGATCATAGGCTCAAGCAATGGGTCGCCTTAAGGTCACGTAGAAAACATCATGTCGACGGGATTTACAGAATTTAATTTGACGAAAGACATGATCCCCCTGCAAATAGGCCATGCAAAAAACTATATCCTATACACTTTTATTCATTGGCGTCGTCAGCCTCAGCGGCTGTATCTCTGTTCACGATAAGGATTTTGTGAATTCTCTGGATTGTAAAGGGTTGCAAGATTTACAGCGCGAAAACCCGACGTCATCACAAGCGATTATCAGAGATTGGGACGAGGACCGTATTTCAGATTCAAGCCGTGATAGAGACATACTTAACCAGTCCCGCAGTCAACAACGCGACTCTGCGGCCCGACGCTCTTATGCAAAGAAGTGCTAGTTTCTATTTCCTGACAGGCAGATAGGTCTGAGGCATCGTATATTCTACGCTCGGATATTCTGTAGGCGCAATATACGGCTCTGGTGCAATATATGGCTCCGCTTCAATAAACGGTGTCGGCGCGATATAAGGTTCAGGCGTTATAACGGGGGTCGGCTCGACCACGACTTGCGGTGTCGGACGCAACGCTTCAACAAACACATGGTGATATGTCGGGACTTGAACCCAATTCACGCCTTGGCTTTGCCCGCATGTATTATTTCCGTATCGTCTGGATTTTCCACATTGTGATTGAGACACATAGTTTTGGCCTCGAAATGTTTGGGATTTGCGAAACCCCTGCGCATGATGTGATCTTTTTGAATGAAAGATCCCTCTACTTTGAGACTGCTGGGAATTTTGAAACTTCTGAGATTTACGCTCATAAAAGACAGCCCCAGCCTGACCTTGGTCAGAACATCCCGTCGCGTCGCCGTAACATGTTGGGAACCCAGCCTTAGCACTAGAGCATGCAGACGCTAAGGCGCTGAACGCAATGATCGCGGTAATTTTGATAAACGGATCTTGAATACGCATAGGAAGCCTTCACTGATTCGAAGACTAAGATAAAGAGAGAGTGTTACCTGTGTGTTAACCTTTACCTCTCGTTAAGTATAAAAATCCCACACAATTAGCTAGGCATTTTCTCAAATGCTGGAATTGTCTTATCTAAAATTGTGCAATCGAGTTTACCCGAGGCAAAAACATTAAACTGCGGTTTTACCTGTTCTTGCTCGTTTACACTGCCCGCGCGTAAGGCCAAGCCGCCCGGACGCGCAGCATTCATACCAAACATTTGCGATCCACATTTCGGACAAAACTGTTTTGTCAGCACATTGCCACTATCGACAGAATGCTCAAAGCTTTTGACGTCTCCGGAAACTTTTACGTCATCTTGCGCCATGAAAATGAGCGTTGCATAGGCCGCGCCTGTGACTTGCTGACAGTCTTTGCAATGGCAATTTGCCATCAGGGTAACATCCCCGTCCGCCGCAAACGTTACAGCGCCGCACAAACATTGTCCTGTAAACTTAGTCATCATCGCCTCCTGTAATTAAAGGAGGCTACAATAGGCCGACTAATCTACCAAACGGAAAAATTCAGCTCTCTGGTCAGGCTTATGAAACTTTCCAGACAGAGCAGAGCTAATCATACGGTGCGGCGTTTTAATTCCGCGCATCGTCATACATAAATGCTCGCCTTTGGCCATAACCGCGACGTCTTTTGTCCCAAGTACCGATTTCAACTCATTCGCGATGTCGGAGACGAGCTGTTCCTGTAGGGTCAATTTATGCGCATGTTTATGCGCAATTCTAGCGAATTTCGACAGGCCAAGGACTTTATCGTCCGCAATATAGGCAATGGAAATATCACACCAAAACGGCAACATATGATGCTCACACATGGACCACACACGCATACCCGTCACCGCGACCATTTGGTTATGTTTGACAGCGGCAAAGGTTGTGTCCAATTTTCCAGCATCATATTCGATAAATTCTTGCCAGAAATTCGCAATACGGCGAGGTGTTTCTAAAAGCCCCTCACGCGTTGGATCTTCTCCTAGCGCTTCAAGCAATTCAGTGACGAGGGATTTTATTTTAGCGTGGTCAACTTTTTTAGCAGTCATATGTGGATTTCCGCGTGATAGATTTATTTGCCCCATCCTGCCGAGCCGCAAAGACTCAATCAAGCATTCTGACTGCTACATATTATCCCGTATAGCATCGACCCGCGCCTTATTAACGCCGCGGTCAGAATAGCCTGTGCGCGAAGCCGAACGGATATGTACAACGCCGCCGCCTGCATCCCGAAGTTCTACATCATCAACAAATTTAAAAATACGCGACATGTAAGTTGCGGAAATATACTGATCCGTCTCTGATGTGATTGTCCCGCCAGTCGCGAGCACGGCCATGCGCGCTTGCATAAGCGTGCCTGTCAGCGGCGCGACTTCTTTTTCAGGTTGAACACCGCTCTCTGATGAGACGCAATTCGGAGCCGTACCACAATCTGCAAGCCTACCACTTGTCAGGCCCTTTGCCGTACCCTTTTGGGATTTAAGACCCATCAGAAAGAATAAAACGCTCACGATTACTACCAATGCCAAAAGGCTTTTAACTATAGTCATACTCATTCCCCAATCGAAACTTCAGCGATAGACTTTACAAAGATGACATCACGGATGCCATATAATCGTCATACCATGTCGGGCCATTTAAGCTTTGAAAGAAACCATTATGCCCGCCATAGTTCAAGGTAATATTCACACATTTTTCGCCGAGATTTAAGCGGTCCAAATGCGCAGCGGGCACAATAGGATCGTCTTTTGCCATAATTAAACTTGTCGACGTCGGACACTCCAACAGATCATCTTCTTTAATACCATAAGCGCTAAAATAGCTTTCCAACGTCTCGTGCCCAGAATATTTGAGTAAAATATCAGCAGACGCCTCCATTATCTTTTTGCGCGAAATGGCGAGTGAAAAATCATAAAGGTCTGGAAATATCTCTTGCTTAGTGCCGTAGGACGCATGTAATTTTTTTTTGAAATAGCGTTGAATAAAGTAATTCTCATCGACTAACGGCGCGGCCTCCCACGGATCAATGACGGGGCTTATAGCAAAAATATGCGACAAGCCTAAGTCATTATGTTTTTGCGCGCGCGCAACCCTAAGCGCGAAATTACCGCCGAGGGAAAATCCTGCGAGGTAAACCTTTGCGCCTGCGGCCATGTCCTTGGCTTGGGATACAGCATTTAAAACCTCATTAAATCGCGTCGCTAAGAATATACCTGTGTTCAATTCGTGCGTATCGCCGTGGTCTCTGAAATTGATCCGAAACACAGACGCACCCGCGTCGAACACACGTCGTGCGCTCGACACAACATAGGTGCTGTCTTGACTACCTTCCCAACCGTGCAGGAAAATAACCAGCGCCTTATTTTGGGGATTATGCGAATAGCTTCCCATCAGACGAACAGGCTGCCCCGTCTCGTCCTCCCCGCAATTTAATATCATTTGAAGGGCGGCGTCCTGCATTGGACTTGTGCCCTTTTTGCGGAACTTCAAACTCGCAATAAGCGTTTGCACCATTGCAGGGCGCATCCAAAACGGAGGCTTAAACGGCGATAATGTTTGAGGGATAGAATTCATGAGAGACGGGATATGCCTATTCCTAAAAAATTCCAATAAAAAAGGGGCGAAACCGCCCCTTAAATTACAATTTACAAAAAGACATCAGAATAATCTGATCTTAAAACTTAAGCTTAAGCGACCAAAAGGTAGTCACCATAATTCGTATTATCCGCAGCTTTAAGACCGAGTTGCTTAAGCGTATCAATCAGTGGTCCCGCTTCGTCGCACTGCAAAGCAAGGCTCATCTGCTTAACGCCGTCAATTTCAACTTCTGAAATTTCCGCCCGCACAACACCGTTTTCAAACAGTTTCACCGTCTTCTTTGCTTCAAAATACTTACTCTTGCGAGACAAAGCATCTGTCAGTGTTTCAGGTGTTGCAACACTTGAACACGCGCCGTGAAACTTCGGAATTTTCGCGCTAATCATAGCGGCAAGACTCCGACGCATTGGAAATTCAGTTTTAACGGATTGCTCCCATAATTCGACAGGGCCGGCATCATCCACAAGGGATAGAACTTCGAAATACTCATCGTTCACAAGGCGCGGAACGACTTTCGAGCGGCCTGCGATCAAGAAATACTTATCATTGCGAATTTCTGTGTCGACATGTTTGAACGCAGCTTCTACTTTTCCGTACACGTCTTCCGTTGATTCAGAAAAACTGCGCCATTGGTAATATTGCGCGACACGAGGAGACCGAAAGTTTTGATTTAGAGGGCGGTTATAATGGTAAAGCATAGGATCCTTCGAACTTTGTAAAATTTAGGCATAGAAAAACCGTCATACTCAAATGCATAACGGTTTTAATTCTAAAATTTAGAAGACAAAAACAAAAAAATACGTGGGAGATGTTCTTTTGTAATTCATTAACCTATCATTAACAGACTACACTTCAAAAATCAAGTGTTTCATTTGCGTAAGATGAATTTTCTATTCAGTGTCCCTAAGTATTCGTTAAATTTCAAATCAGTTATTCCGCCGCGTCTGAGGCAAATTCCATAATTACAGCATCAACCGCTAAATTGTCCCCCGCTTGGGCATTGATTTTCGAAATGACACCTTTCTTTTCGGCGCGCAAAGTATTTTCCATTTTCATGGCTTCTACCACGGCTAATGCCTGCCCGTCCTGCACGTCTTGGCCTTCTTCAACCAAAATTGAGACGATGACCCCTGGCATAGGGCAGAGCAAGAGATTGCTGGTATCTGGCGCGACCTTGATCGGCATATGCTTGGCAAGTTCCGCCGCACGTGGTGTCCGAACACAGATTTTATAATCAAGCCCGCGATGCCAGACTTGGTACCCTTCGGCGGATTTCTTAGCTGTGAAGTTAAATGCCTTATTGTCGACGACTGCGCGCACAAGATATTGCCCGGGCTTCCAAGACGTCAGCACTTCCATTTCAAGCGCGGCCTTATCCGTGCCGTCATTCATGACAATCGTGCGTAATCCCGTCTCGCCGTTGATTTCGGCAGAATAGTTCAATACCTCATCTTGGGTTGATTTCACCGCGACCGCCCACTCATCGGGGACGTGCCGTTCATGATTAGGCAGCGCACCTGAAACATGCGCCGCGCGGTGTTCTGATATATCGTGCATCAAGGCACAAACGGCCGCGATTTTGCGTACGTGACCCGTGTTCAACGTGCCGCCTTCAAACCCTTCAGGATATTCTTCGGCGATAAACGCCGTGGTGATATCGCCGCGCTCAAAACGGTCATGGTCATAGACCGCTTGCAGGAACGGAATATTATGCCCAATCCCCGAAAGCTCGAACGTATCGAGCGCACCTTTCATAGCGTTCAGTGCCACACCGCGATCTTCGCCCCATGTGCAGAGTTTTGCGATCATGGGATCGTAATACATAGAGATTTCGCCGCCCTCAAATACGCCCGTGTCATTACGAATAATCGCGCCATTGGACAGCGTGCCTTCCGACGGTGGACGATAACGCGTCAGGCGACCAATAGACGGCAGGAAGTTCCGGAAAGGGTCTTCAGCATAAATACGGCTCTCAATCGCCCACCCCGTCAGCGTGACATCGTCTTGCGTCATAGAGAGTTTTTCGCCGTTCGCAGAGCGTATCATTTGCTCGACCAAATCCACGCCTGTAATCAGCTCTGTCACAGGATGTTCGACTTGCAAACGTGTATTCATCTCAAGGAAATAGAAATTCTTCTCCCCGTCGACGATAAATTCAACCGTGCCCGCACTGTCATATTGCACGGCCTTGGCCAGCGCCACAGATTCAGCCCCCATCGCCGCGCGGGTTTCTTCGTCCAAGAACGGAGACGGCGCTTCCTCGATCACTTTTTGGTTGCGGCGCTGAATGGAACATTCGCGCTCGCCGAGATAAATCACATTACCGTGCTTATCGCCCAAAACTTGGATTTCGATATGACGCGGAGAGGTGACAAATTTTTCGATAAAGATACGGTCATCGCCAAAACTATTGGCGGCTTCGTTCTTAGAGCTTTGGAAGCCTTCGCGCGCCTCTTCGTCATTCCACGCAATCCGCATGCCCTTCCCGCCGCCGCCCGCAGACGCCTTAATCATAACGGGATAGCCGACTTTGTTGGAAATTTTCACCGCTTCATCCGCGTCTTCGATCAAACCCATATGACCGGGCACGCAGGACACGCCTGCCTCTTGCGCGAGTTTCTTAGACGTAATTTTATCGCCCATAGACACAATCGCGTGCGGGTTCGGGCCGATGAAAGTTATGCCTAATTTGTCAAGCTTTTTCGCAAATTCCGCGTTTTCCGACAGAAACCCATAACCCGGATGCACCGCGTCCGCGCCGCTCTCTTTGATCGCATCAATAATTTTATCCATCACCAGATAAGATTGGTTCGCCTGCGGCGGCCCAATATGAATCGCCTCATCTGCCATAGACACATGCAGGCCGTTCTTATCCGCATCGGAATAAACCGCCACGGTTTCAATGCCCATGCGTTGGGCCGTTTTAATAACGCGGCACGCAATTTCGCCACGGTTTGCGATTAGGATTTTTTTGATTTTTGGCACTAAAGCGCTCCACAAAATGATAATACGGCATGACTAAAGCCACATAGAAAAAAACCAAAAGAGACTATAGCTGGAATATGAAAACCTAGCCAATCGCGGTCTATACGATGTTCGATATTTTTTACCCCACCCGCTTTACGTCGACCATCTATAAAGTCTTGAAGTTTCTCCAACCTACTCTGGGAAGTAAAGACTTCATCGACGCCTTTAGAAAGGTCTAGAAAAATCTTATCTATACCTTCGGCAGCGTTATCGACTGTTTCACTTAAAAAATATCGTGTGGTTCCACCCGCTTCGCGTTTGAGAACCATCGTTACCTTATGCCACTCTTCTCCGACGACATAACGAAAGGATTGGATAGCAATGCCAATTTCTTCATCTATCTCTTGTGATGTTTTAAGGATATTTTGGATAAAATTGTTTTTTGTGTCGCTGTCGAATTCGGAAAGCATTTTCAATATTTCAGCAATTTGCTTTTCTTCAAGCTTCTGATTTCCATCTAAAGCAATAAGTACAGGGTTATTTGAATAAAAAGAAGAAAATCTTTTTGCCCTCTCTTTTTGCAACGTTCTTAATCGGGATATCTGCACCTTTGAACTTTCCACAGTTTCATCAACTTTTTTGCAATAAGTTTTCAAGGCTTCAACCCCTGACTGAACTAAATCAAAATTTTGACTAACATCAAAATTATCGATCTTTTCAATTAACACTTTCATCTTATCATTCAGGTCTGTGGAAACTTCATATAAAGCTGATTTACTCTCTCCAAGTTCATCACGTTCTATTCGACCGTTTAGCACGAATGTAACCAAACTAAAAAATGCAAAAAGACCAGAACCGATCTCAAATGACGTTGAGGAAGGTTGACCCTTAAATGTAATAATACCAAGAGGTAATTTAAAACCCTTGGATTCAACTCCGTACAGGGCAATAGCCCAAAAAAACAATGCTGAAATAACAGCTTGATAGCGAAGACGCGTATGTTTTGGAGAAAAACTCCACCGCATCTCTTCACTCGGTAAATTAAATTCTTTTTCCACCATATCAGTTACCGCTCATCCCAAACTTGATTCGGTATCCAGTTCCTCAGGCTGAGTCTGGATTCTTGCTTTCGCAGGAATAAGCGGACGGTGGCAACAATCATGCCATTTAAACACGCGTCATCCTTGGATTTATTCCGAGGATCCATGGGACTGACTTCGACATCACTCCATGGATTCCCGCCACAAGGGCGAGAAAGACGGGTGGGTAAATTGAATAAGGTCCTCATCCTGAGGACGCGCGAAGCGAGTGGACGCGAAGGGTGCTCCAGCGGAGGCCTTGGTTTTTTGTCCTGCCACCCTTCGAGACCGCCATCAGGATGAGGTTTGTCATAACTCCTGTCATCCCGCACTCGATGCGGGATCGTCGCGTGTGCACAGGATCCCGCATCGAGTGCGGGATGACAGTGTGTAAGTACGCACAAAATCACAACGGCAAATTCCCGTGCTTTTTCCACGGGTTGGACAAATCCTTATCCTTTAACAACGCAAGCGCTCTGCTCACGCGTTTGCGGGTACTTTGCGGTTTAATCACCTCGTCAATATATCCGCGTTCGGCGGCACGGAACGGGCTTAGGAACTTCTCTTCGTAATCGGCGACATGTTCTGCGATCTTATCCGCATTGCCCAAATCTTTGCGGTGCAGGATTTCCACTGCGCCCTTTGCGCCCATCACCGCGATTTGGGCGGTGGGCCATGCGTAATTCATATCGCCGCGCAGATGTTTAGGGGCCATGACGCAATAGGCGCCGCCGTAAGCTTTGCGGGTAATAACGGTAACTTTGGGCACAGTCGCCTCGCCGTAAGCATAGAGCAGTTTCGCGCCGTGTTTAATCACGCCGCCAAATTCTTGGTCTGTCCCCGGAAGGAACCCCGGTACATCAACAAGGGTAAGTATCGGGATTTCGAAGCAATCACAAAAGCGTACAAACCTTGCGGCTTTGCGCGACGCGTCGCTATCAAGGCACCCCGCGAGGACCATCGGTTGATTGGCAACCACGCCAACAGTTTGACCTTCAAGCCTGATAAATCCGCATAATATGTTCTTGGCAAAATCACGTTGGATTTCGAAAAAATCGCCTTCGTCTGCCAACTTGGTTACAAGCTCATGCATATCATAAGGCAAGTTCGGATTTTCAGGGACGAGCGTATCGAGGCTTTCGTCGATACGGTTATGATCGTCAAAGAACGGGCGCGTCGGCGTGCCTTCGCGGTTGTTAAGCGGGAGGAAGTCAAACAAGCGGCGGATTTCCGCGATCGCTTCCATATCATTATCAAAGGCCCCGTCGGCGACCGATGATTTCGTTGTATGGGTTTTCGCCCCGCCAAGTTCTTCGGCTGTCACGACTTCGTTCGTTACAGTTTTTAAAACATCTGGCCCCGTTAGGAACATGTAAGAGCTGTCGCGGACCATAAAGATGAAATCCGTGAGCGCGGGGGAATAGACCGCGCCGCCCGCGCTTGGCCCCATAATCACGGAAATTTGCGGAATAACACCAGAGGCAAGAATATTGTTTTGGAATACATCGGTGTAACCCGCGAGGGACGCGACCCCCTCTTGGATACGCGCCCCGCCTGAATCGTTCAGGCCGATAATCGGCGCGCCGTGCTTAATCGCCATTTCCTGCACTTTGCAGATTTTCTTGGCATGCGTTTCAGACAACGAGCCGCCAAAAACGGTAAAATCTTGAGCAAAAACAAAAGTTTTACGCCCATTGATCGTGCCCCACCCTGTGACGACGCCGTCGCCTGCATAATGGGTCTTTTCCATGCCAAAATCGGTGGCACGATGTTTGACGAACATATCAAATTCTTCGAAACTTTCAGGGTCGAGTAAAAGCTCTAACCGCTCCCGCGCGGTGAGTTTGCCTTTGGCATGTTGCGCAGCAATGCGCTTTTCGCCGCCGCCGAGTCGTGCATCCTCGCGGCGTGCTTCTAATTGGTTTACAATATCACTCAAAGCCAAATTCCCCTCATAATTCGCGATCACACTAATAGGCACTCTGTGAAAGGCAAGTCTGATATAACGCAATCGACTTTAGGTTTTGAATAAATTTGTAACCGACTGATGATGAAATGATTTTGGCTTAAAATTGACCCGCTTTAAACTAGCTTTAAGTAGGGCCTGCAATTTTGACGCGGCGTATTGCAATATTGTCAGTTGCATATGAGACTCGCTGTCTTAGAACGGTATCAGCGTATACGCTTAGACATTATTCAACGCTTCGCGCTCTGAAATATGGCCGACTGGACTGTAAAATGAAAATCAATACATCTTATCTGATATCCGGTCTGGCGATCGTGTTGATTGCTCTATGGTTTTTAGCCAATACAGGCGGTACAAAATCTGACAACACGACGTCCAAGCCTAAAGCCGAAGAAACGGCCCTGCCCACAGTTATCATCCAAACCGTCAGCGCGGTCGACCATCCCCGCACATTGGACATTTACGGGCGCACAGAACCCAATCGAACTGTATCTGTAAAAGCCGAAACCGCGGGCCTTGTGGTCGCGACACCTGTTTCTGAGGGCCGTATCATTGGTGCCGGCACAATAATTTGCCGCCAAGATGTCGATGCCCGTCAAGCCTTGGTCGATCAAGCCAATGCAAATTTGAAATCGCGCGAATTTGACTTTAAATCGACGCAAACCCTTGTTAAAAAGGGCTATCGCTCTGCCATTCAACTTGAGAATTTAAAGGCGCAAGTCGACGGGGCGCGTGCCAGTGTCATGCAGGCCAATATTGAACTTGATAATGTGAATATGCGCGCGCCGTTCAAAGGGCTGTTTACGGAACAAATCGCAGAAGTCGGTGACTATCTTTCGCCGGGGCAAGCGTGTGGTCGTTTGCTGGAAATGAACCCGCTCGTGATTACGGGGGAATTGACAGAAAGTCAGGTCGGCAGTGTCGAAATTGGGCAAGAGACAACCGTGCATTTGGCGACAGGGCATATGGTCAAAGGGCAAATTCGGTTTATCAACCCAACAGCCAACCCGTCCACGCGAACCTTTAGGTTTGAAATCGCGACGCCCAATGATGATTACGCCTTAAAAGGCGGGGTGACGGCTTCTGTAAAATTAGAAACGGGCTTTATCAAAGCTCACCGTATTCCGGGTCGGATTCTATCCTTAGGGACACAAGGCGATGTTGGCGTGCGGTATTTGGATGATGTGAACCGCGTAAGGTTCACCAAGGTACAAACGATTGACGAAGACGGTGACGGCGTGTGGGTCACAGGATTGCCGGATACGGCGCGCGTCATTGTCCAAGGCCAAGATTATGTGTCTGAAGGCGTCGAAGTCTCGCCGCAGACGCAAAGCGGGTCGCCCTCATGAACGGAATCGTCGGCTTTGCCATTCGCAATTGGCGGATGACAATGGGCATAATGTTATTTGCCGTTATCGGTGGATTACTGGCGCTTGGCAAACTCGCCCTTGATGCGGAACCCGATATTCCTGTGCCGATTATCAATGTTCGAGTGATATTGCCGGGGGTCTCGCCTGATGACGCGCAGCGCCTTTTGATAAGGCCGATGGAGACAGAGCTTAAGTCTATCGAAGGCTTAAAGCGCATGGACGGGGTCGCGGCGAACTCTGTCGCTTATATGATTTTGGAATTTAACGCCTCTTTTGACGCCGATAAAGCCATCCAAGACGTGATTGAAAAAGTAGACAAAGCTCGCGCAGAATTTCCGCTAGAGGCCCGCGAACCGATCATCGAAGAATTTAATACGGCGACATTGCCGATCCTGACCGTTAATCTGTTTGGCGACGTGCCTGAGCGTGAATTGCAAAATCGCGGTAAAGATTTGCAACGCCGTATAGAAGGCATTTCTGCCGTTCTAGAGGCTAAGATTTCAGGTGAACGCATTGACGTCTTAGAAGCCGAGCTCGACCCTGCCTTAATAGAAAGCTCTGGCATAACGTTTAACGAAATTGCAGGCGCGGTTTCGCGAAATAATAGTTTAATTACCGCAGGCGTCTTGGAGACTGAGAGCGGTAAATTCAATGTTAAACTGCCCGGTTTGATCGAGACGCCCGAAGACCTTGCAGACCTTGTTATACGGTCAGGCGAAGGCGGCAGTATTATCCGGATGGCTGATATCTCTACCGTCCGTCGCGGATATAAAGACATTTCAAGCTATGCGCGGTTTAATGGACGCACCTCCGTCTCTATCGAAGTGTCCAAACGCCAAGGCGAAAACATCTTAGAGACCACTCAAAAAATTCAAGACCTCGTGAACTCAATCACGTCCAGTCCAGACTGGCCAGAAACTATAGAAGTCGCCTATAGCCAAGATCGATCTGAATATATTATCGACATGGTGGCCTCACTTTCCTCCTCTATTATCAATGCCGTTATCTTGGTCTTTATCGTATGTATTGCCGCGATTGGTTTACGATCTGCCCTCTTTGTGGGCTGGGCCATTCCGTCCAGTTTCCTAATTGCGCTGTTTTTGTTTTGGGTGAACGGCGAGACCATCAATATGATGATCTTGTTTGGTCTTATTTTATCTGTCGGCGTCCTCGTCGACAGCGCGATTGTGATTATTGAATATGCCGACCGAAAATTGGCCGAAGGTATGGACCGTCGCGAGGCGTTTCAAATTGCGGGTGAGCGTATGTTCTGGCCGATTATTTCCTCGACAGCCACAACATTGGCGGCCTTTATCCCCCTCTTATTTTGGGATGATGTTACAGGAAAATTCATGGCGTTTTTCCCGCTGACCATGCTCTATGTTTTAACGGCGTCTATGTTCATGGCGTTGATTTTCCTCCCAACAATGGGCGCATTAATCGGCCCGAAAACGATCAAAAAACCGTCAGAGACCTTGTTGGCTCTGTCGGGCGATGACGGCGATCCCCTAAAGACTAAAGGCTTTACGGGACTGTATGTGCGTCTGGTCAATCGTTTGATAAACTTCCCTATGCTCGTCTTGTTGGGCACAGGCATCATTTTGTTTCTTATCGTGGGCGCTTTCAAAGCATCTGTGGCGGGACCTCCGCCAAAACCTATCGAGTTTTTCACACAAAGCCCCAGCGATCAGGTGTTTATTTTGGCGCGGGCGCGCGGCAACACAACGGCTGGCGATGACCTTTTAATCGGCAAAGATATAGAGCGGCGCATCGCCAATATTGACGGTATCGAATCTGTTTACACCGTGGCGGGTGCAGGCGCGGGTGGATCGGGCGGCGGTGCAGCTGCACTTTCAGGGCCGTCTAACGTCCCAACAGATACAGTTGCGCGGATCTACACAGAGCTATTGCCTTTTAATGACCGTCGCAATGTTATTGAAATTATGGATGATATCCGTTTGGCCGTTGCCGATATTCCGGGTGTTCACACGGACGTCACGGCATCAAGTATGGGCCCGCCGATTGGAAAAGATATCGGGCTAGAATTTCGCTCTGAAGACCCTGATGTGTTACGCGAAACTGTCTTGAAAGTTCGCGCAAAGCTTGAAAGCATTGAAGGGGTTTTCGAAGTTGAAGACACCCTCCCCCTTCCCGGTATAGAATGGCAACTTGACGTTAAACGTGCAGAAGCAGGTCGTCTTGGTCTCGACGTTGGTAGCATTGGCGCGGCGGTTCAACTTGTTACGGAAGGCACGTTGGTTGGGAAATTCAGACCTCTGGATGTGGACGAAGAAGTCGATATTCGTGTGCGCTACCCTGCGTCTGCAAGAGACTTAAATACATTGGATAAATTACGCATTCAAACGCGCGAGGGCGCCGTGCCGTTATCAACAGTTACGACACGCATTGCCAAACCGCGCGAGGATAAAATTGAGCGGCGCAATCAAGCCCGCGTCTACGAAGTTTTGGCCAATACCCGCGAGGGCTTTGCGACTAATATTCAGGTCGACGCGCTTAAAGAGTGGCTTGCGTCAGACGCGGATTTACCCAGCGATGTGGAAATTCGTTTTCTCGGTCAGGACGAAGAAAATGCGGCGGCGGCGGCTTTCTTCCAAGTCGCAGGACTGGCCATCATGTTAATGATGGGCGTCATCTTACTCCTGCAATTTAATAGTTTCTACCATGTCTTTTTGACGCTTTCATCCGTGGTTTTATCGGTCTTTGGCGTCTTGTTTGGCCTAATTTTTTACCCCTATATCAGTATGATTTTAACAGGGACGGGCGTTATCGCGCTTGCGGGTATTGTCGTGAACAATAATATTGTTCTGATCGATACCTATCAGCGCCTCCTCGAAAAAGGATATGACCCTGTTGATTCAGCTGTCAGAACAGCAGCTCAAAGGCTCCGTCCCGTCTTTCTCACCACGCTGACAACGGTTGTCGGGCTTATGCCCCTTATACTGGGATGGAAAGCGGATATCTTCACAGGCGAGTTCTCGCTTAAAGGGTCTGCCACATCTGAGATTTGGGCCCCTATTTCCTATGTCATTGCGTGCGGACTTGGGTTTGCGACGATCTTGACCTTGATTATTACACCCGTATTTTTGGCTATGCCGACCGTTATGAAACGCAGGTTTCAAAAATGGTTTAAACGCAAAGACGCAGAAGCACCCGACCCGTCGCAGGTAATTCTACCCGCAGAATAAATTCAAAATTTAATCTGTCTCTCGCGGGACCGCTAACGGTATAATATCGTCCGGCGAGAGGATGACCGTATATTGTCCGCCGCCGCCGCGAAGGCCGCGTCGCATTTGCCAACGTTTGGGTTCAAACTTTACAAAACTATCATTCGCGGATTTCGCAAGTGTCGGGCTTAAGCGCTCAAACGGAACCGTAATTCGAAAGGGGGCGCTATCAATAGGCGTAAGTTCGGCGGCAATATCATACTCACCGACGGCCAAAGTATCGGCACGAATATAATACCAACGCCCATTGGCGGCTACACGCGTGTCGCCAATAGCATTTCCGTCAACATAAATCCGCACGCGCCCCGGTACATCAGATGAGCCTGAAAAAATCACGCCGCCCAAATCGTCATAATCAACGGGGCCAAGGATAAGCGGGCCAGAAGACGGCGCCGCCCCAAATGGTGATTGATAGATACGCGACACACCGCCAGATGAGGTAATCAGCAATAAGGCGGGCGGCGACGTAATTTCAATCTGGTCTGCCGCAATAAGCGGCAAAGGCACACGGTAGGCCGTTTCGTCAGAAACAATCTTTGCCCCCGTTTCTAAAAACATGCTGAGGGAGAGCTCCATAATTTCATCGGGCACAATAGACAATTCGGTGGCCCACCGCCCGTCTTGACCCACTTTGACTTGTCGCAGAGCGGTCTCTGTATCCAGAATAGAAATGGTCGTATTTGGCTCTGCAATGCCCGACAGCATCAGCATATCGCCCGCTTCAAAAATTGATTTAAAACTGGCGGGCATGAAAGTCTTATTAAAATCTGTCGCTTGCGGATTTCCCGCTTGTAGGTTCAACGCCGTCGCCTGTTGCGCATTTTTCTGAGGATTACCACCGAAATTCAAGACAATAATCATGGACACAAGCGCAATCGCAAGGGCAACGATAAAGAGTCTGATAAACCGTATTTTCATTCCGATACCCTATATACATTTACGTCGTCCCAACAGAGTTTATTTCACAGATAAACCAAGGCGACAGGGACGCAATTGACTGTTAAAGTCTAACCCTAAATTTAAGAAGATAGACCCATGACAAAACATACGCCTTCGGGCCTTGAAACACCCCTTAACACAAACATCTTTTCAGTTGCGGTGTTTTGCGGCTCTAGCCCGGGTGTAAACCCCGCCCATGTAAAAATTGCAGACCGACTCGGAACAGAGATTGCAGAAAACGGCATGCGCTTGATATATGGCGGCGGCGGCCTTGGCCTTATGGGAACTGTGGCACGGTCTGCGCACGCGGCGGGCGGAAAAGTTATCGGTATTATGCCAAAGTTCTTAACCCAAGCAGAAGCCGTTTTCGAAGATGTAGAACACCGTATTGTGCCTGACATGCACACGCGCAAAACTCAGATGTATGACGAATCTGATGCTTTTATAGTTCTGCCCGGCGGTGTCGGAACCTTAGAAGAGGCGGTTGAAATCATGTCTTGGCTTCGACTGTCATTGCATGCCAAGCCAGTCATTTTTCTGAGCGATACAGGGTATTGGGATAATTTAATTGCCCTGTTCGAGCAGACTATTTCAGATGGATTTACGCCCGAAGAATTTCGCGAGCATTTACATCAATCCGTCACAGTAAAAGACGCTGTCAAAAGGGCGTTTGATATTTCTGCAGAGATGAAAGCCAGCCTTGCAACTCAAGCCAAGCCTGAACTGTCTGATCTTTAAGGCGCTCCGCTTAGACATCGGGACTTAAAAAGTTACGCCGTCAAGCAGCCCCTTACATATTGCCTCCAAGCCCTTTGCATCATCCGCGTCAAAGGTTGAAAGGTGCTCTGAATCGACATCAAGGACGGCTGCGAGATCGCCTTGTGCATTAAATACAGGCACAACAATTTCTGAATTTGTTCGGCTGTCACATGCAATATGGCCTGGGAATGCGTGAACATCGTCGACAATAATCGTTTTCTTTTGGGTCGCGCACGCCCCGCAAACCCCCTTCGCGAAAGGAATCCGCAAACACCCTAGCGTTCCTTGATACGGACCAACCACGAGCTCTCTTGGTTTTGTTGGGTCGACAATATAGAATCCTGTCCAGAAAAAGTCTGGAAAGGCGTCAGATAATAAGCAAGACGTTGTCGCATACCGCGCGGTTGAAGACGGCTCGCCTTTGATAACGGCCGCGATTTGGGCTGCGACCTCTTTATAGGTTTCAGATTTTGTCATTCTGGGTCCTTATTCACATCAGGCTTTGATGTGTAACTTTTCGTCTAAATTTCAATCTATGAGAGACTCATTTTTTGCGCAGCAGACAGACCACTTAGGAACGCGCCTTCAACACGACCGCCAACACACCAATCGCCGCATACCGCTATATTTAAACCCTCATCATAAAGTGCATTGTGTCCTGCACCTGTTTGCACAGAGGCATAAAGCCAACGGTGTAATGCCTTGTGTGGTGCCAAATGCAAGTCGTGACCCACAAGTTCAGATCCGACATTTAGCAATAGGTTTTGTATCCAATCCCGATCTGCATCTGCGTGCACATTTGACCACTCTGGCGCGCTGTGAATCATCAATGTTGGTGATGGCCCGCGATTGGGTTTATCACTATTTATCGCCATCCATCCGATCGGCAGATTATTCAAACGCAAACTATCCCAGTCTAAATTCAGCGGTGCATTCAGCCCAATCATAAGCGCAAAACACACATCCATTTTCGCATTTTTTATATCAGAGCGCTGACTAAAGTTTTTAGGTAGAATATCCAGAGCCTGTACGGGCGGCACAGAACAGATTACACGATCAAAGCCCGTTGCGCCCGCCCCTGCCTCAAAACCTAAACTCCATTTATTATCGCGGCCTTGTTTCATGGACGTTACACGCCGACCCAGTTCGACATTTAAATCCGTCGCTAGAACTTTCGTCCAACTGTTCATACGCGGCGTCGCAACGAACCTCGCGCCGCCTGTATCGTCTACGATTTCGCCGTCTTTCAAATATTTCGCGCGAGACGCCCACGGCATAACATGGCCTTCGGACATCGCCGTGTTCACAACGGACCTAAATTCAGGAGATTTCACAGTAAAATATTGCGCGCCGTGATCAAATTCATATTCACCCGCATAGCGCGTTGACATGCGCCCACCGACACCGCGCGATTTATCAAAGATTGTGACCTCTGCTCGGTCCCGTAAAGCCTGAGCCGCGCTTAGACCCGACATTCCAGCCCCAATAATTGCAATTTTTTTCATATCGTCTCCGACTAAAACCTGTGCAAAATGTACAAACAAAGTTCAGACGCTCTTCTCTGACAAGCCAGACTATAGAGTTCAAGCTTGTATCACTTTATTTGTCTACAAAATCACTATAGGGACTGCGACGTCTCGTAAAAACCTAAAAGCCTGAATTATTTCAAATTATAAATTTGAAGACGCGACCCGAAAAGTCTATGACAGCGCTGTCAAAAAAAATATTGGAGACTTCTGTGACTCTTAAACTTGCAATAAATGGCTTTGGCCGCATTGGCCGTAACGTATTACGGGCCTTACATGAAGATGGTCGCACAGATATGGAGATCGTTGCCATCAATGATCTTTCAAGTACGGAAAATCTGGCGCATCTTTTGAAATATGATTCTGTTCATGGACGGTTTTCTGGGAACGTCACCTATACTGACAATAGCCTAGATATTGGGAACGGCCCCATTGAGGTCACAGCTATTCGTAATCTGGAAGATCAAAACTGGGCCGATAATGATGTCGATATCGTATTGGAATGTACGGGTATATTTACCGCCCGCGATATGGCGTCGAAACATTTAGAGGCTGGTGCAAAACGTGTTCTTATTTCCGCCCCCGGAAAAGGTGCGGATAAGACAATCGTTCACGGCGTGAACCACAGTGTTTTGACCAAAGATGACCTGATTGTCTCTAACGGGTCTTGTACAACAAATGCCCTCGCCCCGATTGCGAAAGTCTTAAATGATAGTTTTGGTATTGAGACAGGATTTATGACAACCGTCCATGCCTATACAGGCGATCAGCCGACGCTCGACCGCGTGCATAGAAAAGATTTCAATCGTGGCCGCGCCGCCGCCATGTCTATGATCCCTACGTCAACAGGGGCTGCTGCTGCGATTGGTTTGGTTATACCCGAACTAAAAGGCAAGCTTGACGGCAAAGCCATACGAGTCCCAACGCCAAATGTGTCAGTGGTCGACCTTGTGGTGAACACTCAAAAATCAACGGACATCAAAGCCGTGAATGCTGCTATGAAAGCGGCGGCGAATGGCCCGCTTAAAAACGTTCTGCAAGTGATTGAAGATAGTGTTGTATCAATCGACCTAAACCATGATCCGCATTCTTCTAGCCTTGCCTCTCATGAGACGATTGTCATGAACGGCAATATGGTACGCGTCTTATCTTGGTATGATAATGAATGGGGCTTCTCAAACCGTATGCTGGATACAGCCGCGCAAATGGCAAGGTTCCTCTAATGCGCCGCGAGACAGCCACTGATATTCTCACACGCTTGGGTACACAATTGTCTGAACACCAAAGCCGCATTGTCTCAGACCCGCAAGCCAATCCTGTAAAGCTTTTGGCTTACGATATTTCTAAAGATGTCGAAGAACGACGCATTGCCTTTCGCGATATTGAAAGCATTGTCAAAATCATGTCCGATGAAGGTGCAATTGCTCGGGCAAAAAGGCTCCGCGCGCGATCTGGCGCGGCTGAGCTCGACACTTTAGAAAAACAGATTAAATCTCTAGCGACGAAAAAGTCTAAAGACGGCTTTAAGGCGTTTAAAATGTGGGCTGAAAATCCCGGTCAAGGCATTGTCCTGACGGCGCATCCGACCTTTTCGCTCTCGCGTGATATTCGCGAAACTTTAGGGAAAATCGCGTCGAATGACACGGACGATATCAGCTCTGAGACGGATCATTTAAAGACTCTTCCCTATTTACCGAAACGCGCGCCGACCTTGCAAGAAGAGCATTTCGACGCGCAAGCGGCGATTGCCCGTATTCAAGGCGCGATTGACCGTATCAATCAAACGGTTCTGGATGTTGCAGCCAAAGCTTTTCCAGAAAAATGGACGCAACTCACGCCGTATTTAATGTCAGTTTACAGCTGGGTTGGGTACGACATTGACGGACGCACAGATATCACTTGGGGAGATGCCTTGCGGCTGCGTCTTGAGGAAAAATCGAGTCAATTGGGTCGTTACCTTGGGAATGCCGTTAATATTTCTGACGTGCATAATTTCGATGATAAGGGCGAGACGGCAATTAAGACCCTGATTGCAAAACTTGAAAACGCGCACCTTAGTGCCGCGCGTGACTTGGAACTTTTTAACAAAGACCTTTCAAACACGGACAACCTTGTCGCCGCCGCCAATCATATGACGCGCGCCTCTGATCGACGTTTCCTAAACCTAAAGCCTGCCCTGCCTTTGATTAAAAAGGCGATTGCAGGCGCAAAGACCAATAAAGGCAAACGGGACCTCCTAAAGCTTCGCGCCAAAATGTCAGCCTTTGGCCTCGGAACGTCGCGTATTCATTTTCGTTTAAATAACCGCCATGTCGTCAGCGCCGTGCGCGCCGAATTTGGCATCCGCGATAGCGCCACGGATAATCGTACCGTGCTTATGCGCGCCTCCAAGCTCACGAAAAATGTCAAAGCCCAGAAAGTCAATTTTGCATCCCTCGCGCTTGAAAAAAGTACAGCCCATCAGCAAATGATCCTAACGGCGCAGATTCACAAATATATTGATGACGAAACGCCGATACGTTTATTGATCGCGGAATGCGAAGACAGCCTCACACCGCTCGGAATGCTATACATCGCACGTCTTTACGGCCTAGAAAATCATCTCGACATCTCGCCTCTTTTTGAAACCGCGGACGCCCTGAACAATGGCGGTCGGATCATTTCAAAAATGCTCTCTAATTCTGTCTACCGTGAATATATTGAAAACCGCGGGACATTTGCTATCCAGACAGGCTTTTCAGATGCAGGGCGGTTCATGGGACAAATTCCTGCGACACTCGCGATTGAACGCCTGCAATCTCATTTCGCTGCCGCTTTAGAAAAGCATAAAGTCAAAAAAGTGACCGCCATTGTATTTAACACGCACGGCGAAGGGAATGGTCGCGGCGGTCATCCCGGCACGATCAAAGACCGCGTGGATTATGTCATGAGCCCTTGGGCCGTGCATCAGTTTGAAAAACGCAAACTTGCGCTCTGTCACGAAACCAGCTTCCAAGGCGGCGACGGGTATATGTGGTTCCAAACCAAAGACCTTGCCTTTGCCAGTACTGCGTCTCTCTTACTGGCACGGAATATAGACCGTTCTGACGCCGAAGAGGATGATTTTTACAAGGAGCGTGATTTCTCTTGGGATGTGTACCGCACAATGTCGTCCGAGCAAGACAGCCTTTACAATGACAATAACTACGTCTCTTTACTGGGCGGGTTTGGACAAAACCTTTTAATACCGACGGGATCACGCGCAGCAAAACGCGCGGCGGCGGACCAAAAAACGGGTATGTTTAATCCGCGTCAACTTCGCGCCATTCCGCATAATGCGATTTTGCAACAATACGGTGCGCCTGCCAATATTTTCTATGGCGTTGGGCGCGCTGCTGAGATTGATATAGAGAAATTCGTGGCTCAGTTTCACGAGTCCGCTCGCGCATATTCGATCTTTACGCTTGTTACAGAATCTTTGAGACGCACAAACCTCTCTATCCTGACAGCCTATGGCCGTCTCTTTGATCCGGGGTTTTGGATTAGTCGTGCCCTTTCAGGCAATGAGCCGCTTTTGTCAAATCAATGTTTAATGGTTGCAGACACATTAAAAGCTTCGCCTTGGCGGAGCCAACTTATGGACTTAGCTAATAGGCTACGCATGGATACATTCGACAGTATAAAAGCCTTTAAGGCGTGTGACGAATCGATTGTATCGCTTGAGCGTGATCGGTTGACAGTCTTACACGCACTCCGACTCGCGGTGATCATGAAAATGATGATTGTCGCCACTGAACTTCCCGCGCACGGAGATGAAAACACATCCCGTTTGAATGTCTTGCAAAGATTGCAAAACTTTCAGATCGATTCTGTTATTGCTGATTTGGAACGACGTTACCCAGAAAGGACAGATGCGTTGGCATGGACAGATAAGCTCACGGTTAAAACCAAAGACACTGTGGCGGGCCCAGGCGGTTACCCGCATATTGCCCAAACAATTATTAAGCCAATGATAAGGGGATCGGAGCTTGTTCGCCAAATCACGATTGCGATTACGCATCATTCCGATGCATTTGGCTAGAACACGCACGCAATAGTCTTGAACAAAATTATATCTAACGCCCCAGTTAACCGGCGTGTTTTATTTTTTGAATAAGTTTGGCGTGCTTGTAGCTGATTTATTTGAAATCACTTTAGAGCGCGTTGGTAATGCCGAGTAAAACAAGACAGTTCGTGAAGACTGTGTTGATACGTCCTTGGCTGATGGAAGGCGCTGACTGTTTTGAACAGTCTTTTTTAGTGTTTGTTTTTTTACGACCGTAGAGATCTTCATCTCAGTATTCGTGGGCTTAAACGCAGTATCCGTTGCGCCCGCAAATGCGGTTGTAGAGCATCCTGCAAAAACAATCGAAGCGGTAATAATTTTTATATATTTACGCATTTCTATTCTCCTTGACTGACTTAAGCGACCCATATTTTATGAGCGCCTTTCGTGTAGTCTGAATAGCTAAGAAAAGTTAATGCGTGTTGAAAATTCAACGATTCAGCTTGAATTTTCAATATGAATGAAAACACAGTAAATATATGATTAAAAGTACGGCTTTCAGGCCTCAAATCCTAAATAAGATGAGGTTCAGCCGATTTAATGTACCGATCGCGTAAAAATTTGATCCTATATTGCCTAGTTAAAAAGGTTAGGCGTGATCGTTTTCGATTTTGTATTCCTTATAATTTTCGAACGTGACGCAGACGGGTTATAAAAAAGAACGGTTCGTGTCGAATGCGTCGCAACTTTACGAGCTTGTGGTAGGCGCTCAACCTTGCGAATAACTTTCTTATTAGACGTCTTTACAAGAGACGTTGTGGAATAAGATGATGTCGACGCATGAACATGCGTTGTCGATACCGTTCCAGCATTCGCGACAGAGGCAAACCCTACAACTACAATTGAGGCTGCTATAACTTTTAAAAACTTAGTCATTATAATCTCCAACTCAACAAACCCGACATTCACACACGTCGCGTTCCACAAGTCTGTAATAGCTAATAAAAGTTAACAGCCGTTGAAATTTCAACGGTATTGGTTGATTTTTCAAGTAGAACTAAGATCAAAGTTAATATTTAATGTAGATTAGATTTATTCTGCCCAGATTGTCAGTGCGGATCCTACAAACAAAAAACATGCTTCAGGCGAAGCATGTTCATTACATTATAGAGCGTGATAATCTCGGGCCGAGAAACGCCCGATGGTATTATTAAGTGCTGTATCTGGGCTCTAGTTAAACAGATTTGGCGTGCTTGTATTTACGACTTTTCCTACGATCACCTTTGAACGTGAAGATGACGAATTATAAAAAAGAACCGTCCGGGTAGAATGCGTCGCAACTTTACGTGCCTGAGGCAGAGCCTTCACCTTTCGCACAATTTTCTTATTTGATGTTTTTTGGATCATCGCCTGTGAAGATGTCGGCGCGTTCGTCTGAGCGTTCGGAGCCGCGACCGTCCCAGCTTGAGCTGTCGTCGCAAAGCCTACAAGAACCAATGAGGCCGCTGCAATTTTAAAAAACTTAAACATCCTAGTCTCCAACTTAGTGAACTCGACACATCCAAACTTGTCGCGTTCCACAATTCTGTAATAGCTAAGAGATGTTAACAGCCGTTGAAATTTCAACATATAAGATTGATTTTTCAAGTAGAACTAAGATCAAAGTTAATATTTAGTTTCGCCTCGACACTTATTTCTTTTGGTATGTGCACATACAAAAAAACATGCCTCGGTCTGAAGCATGTTCAATATAGATATGAGTATTTGAAAGTTTTGATGTCCAACGTCCCGACATCATCCCCACATTATAATAGTATAGGCGTAAGCCCGGATAATGTAGGCGGAAGTCCTAGTTAAATAGGTTTGGCGTATTTGTTTCCGACTTTGCATCCGAAATAATTTTTGAACGCGAAGACGACGGATTATAAAAGAGAACTGTCCGCGCGGAGTGTGTCGCAACCTTACGCGCCTGCGGAAGTGACTTCACCTTGCGCACGATCTTTTTTGTCGCTGTCTTTTTAACAGAAACATTCGAGTAAGACTGAGCAGGTGTATAAGCCGTTGAACTTGAGACCGTACCGGCCTGCGCCGTTGTTGCACATCCGATAAGCAGAACTGAGGCTGCTAATACTTTCGTGAATATCCGCATCTTACTCTCCAATTTACAAACCCAACACATAAGACTTCGCCGCGTTTCCGTATTTTTCTAATAGCTAAGAGAAGTTAATTGGTCTTGAAGGTTCAACAGTATCGGTTGAATTTTCAAACAAGACTGTTTTCAAAGTTAATATTTTGTGACTTCCACAAATTGCATTTTGAAACGTTCGCATAACGCAAAGATTGTGTTCAAGATATGTTCACGTTACGCGACATAGTTAACCGTATCTTTAAATTAGCAGCTGGGAGGCGCACACTATGGAAAATGTAACAACTTTTATGAACCCCGAAAGGCTCGAAGCCTTAACAACCAAAGGTATTGCAATGGGCATTAACGTCTTAATCGCTCTACTTATTCTTATTGTCGGTCTTTGGATTTCTAAAAAAGTCAAAAACGGCATTACAGGAATGGCGGCGAAAAGCCCGCAAATGGACGAAACTGTCTTTAACTTCCTCGGAAGCATTGTGCGTTGGGCGATTATGGCCGTCGTATTTATGGCTGTTCTTGGTCGTTTTGGTATCGAAACAACATCTATCGTTGCAATGCTCGGTGCAGCAACAGTTGCGATTGGTCTGGCTCTACAAGGCGCGATGGGCAACCTTGCGGCTGGCGTTATGCTTATGATTTTCCGTCCTTTCAAAATTGGTGACTTCATTGATGCGGCGGGAACATTTGGTAATGTTGAAGACATTACCCTCTTCACAACTGACCTACAGACCTTTGACAACCAAAAGATTATTATTCCAAATGGTAAAATCTGGGGCGAGAAAATTGTAAATCACAGCCATCACCCAATTCGTGGTGTTGAGATGCGCTTCAACGTGGCTTACGACGACGACATTGAAAAAGCTCGCAAAGTTATTTCTGACGTTTTAACAGCTCACCCGCACATTAAATCAGACCCAGCTCCGTTTATCGAAGTTGAAACTTTGAGCGAGCGTTCTGTTGAAATTCTTGCACGTCCATTTACAGACGGCTCGCATTACTTTGATGTTCTTTACTCTGTGCCAGAGCTTGTGAAAAATGCACTTGGTAAAGCAGGTATGGCAACACCTTACCCAAGCCAAAAAATCATTATGGTCAAAGAATAGACCTTTTGAATTAAACGTTATGCGTTTAGCGCTTATAGGCCTGGTCGCTCATTCTGAGCGGCCGGGTTTTTTTATGACTTAAAAAACAGCCGGGATGTCAGCGTTCTGAGAGCGCAATCATTCGCAGGGCCCTTTTGACGACAGGCGCTTCGACGAATTTACCGTCGAGCAATACGACATTGCCCTCGGATGCTTCATTCGCGGCAATCACCTTTTTCGCATACTCTAATTCATCCTCAGACGGCGTTAGTGCGGCATGAATACGTTCAATTTGAGCGGGATGAATGGCCGAGCGCGCATGTATGCCGAGGGCTTTGGCCCGCCGTGTCGTCGCTTCGCAATCCTCAAGGTTACGCACATCAATGTGCGGCACGTCAAAAAGTTGCACATTATGGACGTGAGCTTCGGGTATAAGTTTCGAGCGCGCATATAAATGCGTTTCCCATTCAAGATCACAATCGACATCTCCCGCATAATCGACTGCGCCGTACATACCGAGCCTGACGCGTCCATGCGAGAATATGCTAGCAGAATTCATAAGGCCCTCCGCGCTCTCTATAATGGCAAAGAACGGCCCTAGCGCGTCAGGTAGTCGACCATCAAGATCGTTTAATTGCGAGCGGGAGGAAACTTTCGGAACCATAATAAAAGGAAGTTCCAGATCGCTTTCACTCAAGGCCCGCACATCCGCCTGCCCGATCTCCGTATCCAAACTATTTATTCGCAAACTGACATGCTTATGTTCTGTGTTCGAAAGCCAGTTTAAGACAGCTTCGCGCGCGCTCTCTTTATCAGCAGGTCCGACAGCGTCTTCAAGATCAATGCAAACAAGGTCCGCATCTGTTTGACAGGCTTTTTCGAAACGATCAGGCCTGTTGCCTGGAACAAAAAGTTGAGAACGATAATACATAAGACTTCCTCGATAATTAGGCTATGAAATCACGACATTGTCGGTAGGGCACTAAATTCACCTAAAGCATTCTGCGTTAAATCGGGATCAGAAATAAGGCTTCACTCGCCTATTTTCTGATGCACAAATAAATCTAATTAAACGCAAATTACTCTAATTCATAGACATGACTAGAAGAACGCTCGTAATATAAATTTAGCTATAAAATTTTGAGATAAATCACACGGAATATTTCCTATGACACACCCCACCACTCCGACAAATCGCGTCTTGGCTCACCTTGGATCAAAATACCCCATTGTCCAAGCGCCAATGGGATGGATTGCGCGCAGTCAATTGGCGTCTTCTGTGTGTAATGCGGGAGGATTTGGCGTCATTGAAACCAGTTCGGGCGAAGTCGAGAATTGCGCCGCAGAAATAAAGAAAATGCCAGAGCTGACGGATAAGCCGTTTGGTATCAATCTTCCGCTCTTATTCCTACGTGATCGCCAAATGATTGACCTCGTTGCCGAGTCCGGTGTTAAATTTGTGACAACCTCAGCTGGCGACCCGTCCAAATATGTCGGTGTTTTGAAAGAGGCAGGCATTACGGTTTATCACGCTGTTCCAAGTGTTGCAGGCGCCGTAAAGGCCGCGAATGCGGGCGTTGACGGCCTAGTTGTCGAAGGCACAGAAGGCGGCGGGTTCAAAGCCCCCCTCGAAGTCGGCCTGCATGTCCTTATTCAAGCCATACGCAGACAAACGGATCTACCGATTATTGCCGCAGGCGGCATTGTTGACGGCGTCGGCATGGCGAGCGCATTCGCGGCAGGTGCAGAAGGCATTCAAATGGGCACGCGCTTTGTGTCCTGTGCCGAGAGCCCCGTACATCCGAACTTCAAAGATAGTATCCTAAACTCTGACGAAAACGGCACATGGATTTTAAACAAAGCGGCTCGGCCCTGTATCCGCGCACTTAAAACCGACCTCACCCGAGAAATAGACGCGGCCGGCGTAATGGATATGAGCGCGTTGAAAGGTATTAAAGACCTTTATTTCGGGGGTGATATGAACGCGGCCCCTGCCCTTGCGGGTCAATCCGTTGGTCTGATTGATACGGTAAAAACCGCAAAGCAAATCATTGACGAAACCATTGCAGAATTTAATGCGGTTTGCACGCGCATGGCGACGCAAACGTTTTAACAAGCTTACTTCGTTTTGCGCAAAGGTAGTTCTGTCGTAAATTTCAGTTTCTCCATCGCGAAACTGGCAGAGACGTCAGAGAGTGAAACTTGCGCAATCAGGCTTTGGTAAACTCGGTCATAATCTGCAACGCTGCGAACAATCATCTTCATGATGTAATCCACATCTCCTGCAAGACGGTAGAACTCGACGATTTCGGGAATACTGTTCACGGCCTGCGTGAACGTTTCCGCCCACACCTTTGAATGGTCCCGTGTCCGCACAGACACAAACACCGTCAGCGGTAAGCCGACCTTTTCATTATCGACCATGGCGACACGGCCTTGCAATATGCCAACGCTTTCAAGCCTCTGAACACGTCGCCAGCACGTATTGAGCGATATCCCAACCTCGTCAGCGATCGATTCCAGAGATCGGGTCGCGTCGGATTGCAATATATTGAGTATATTTACGTCATTTTCATCAATATTTTCGGACATAGGGCTTATATAGCAAATATCTTTTGATTTTAACAGATTTTATCAGACATTATTGCGATGTTTTTTGATGATATCGAATGTATTTTGATCTCAAAGAAAAGAGGCTTGATATGTTACAGATCACAGATACACCAGAGACATCAGAAATCATTGATATTGAACCTTCAATATCCTTACCGCCCATGTTTAAGGCCGTCTCTGGCCTGATCGGCAATACCCCGCTGATTGGCGTCAATCTTCGCTACAAAGGTGAATTGACGACGGTTTACGCGAAACTAGAATATTATAATCTGTCTGGTTCGATTAAAGACCGTATGGCGTTAGAAGTCCTCCGCGAGGCTTATGCCACGGGGGCGTTGAAAAAAGGCGACCTGATTGTCGAAGCCACAAGCGGCAATGCGGGTATCGCATTTTGTGCCTTGGGCCGTGCTTTGGGTCATCCTGTTCGGATTTACATGCCGGACTGGATGTCATGCGAGCGCATATCACTAATGAAAAGCTACGGCGCAGACGTACGCCTTGTGTCAAAAGAAGAAGGTGGTTTTGTCGGCTCGATTCAAATGGCCGAAGATTTGGCCCGTACGCGTAATGATGTCTTTCTGCCGCGCCAGTTCTCAAACCCAGATAATTGCAACGCGCATTGTAAAGGCACAGGCCCTGAAATTTTAGCGCAAATGGCACGACGCGATCTCGCGCCGACAGCCTTTGTCGCTGGCGTCGGCACAGGCGGCACCGTTATGGGCGTTGGTAAATCACTGCGCGCCTTTGATAGCTCGATCAAAATTCACCCGTTAGAGCCAACTGAAAGCCCGACCTTAACGACGGGCCACAAGGTCGGCCATCACCGTATTCAAGGCGTGTCGGATGAATTTATTCCAGATATTGTCTGCCTAGACTCACTCGACGATATTGTCTGTGTGAATGACGGCGACGCGATCCTCGCCGCCCAGATGCTTTCAACTCAGCTAGGATTAGCCGTTGGTATATCTTCTGGGGCGAATTTGATTGGCGCCATAAAGCTTCAACAAAAATACGGCGCAAAAGCCGTCATTGCGACAGTCTTTTGTGATGACAATAAAAAATACCTCTCGACAGATCTCACGAAAGAAGAACCTGTCAAAGACGGATATCTCTCGCCTGATATCGAACTGATAGATTACGAAATCTGTTAGGCACCACTGTCTAAAGCGCTCCTCTCAAACGACTCTGCGTTTTTAATTTGGTCTTTCGCGCCCCGCCCCTTAAAGATAAGGGGCGGAGATATAGTTATGAAAGAGACACCCACATTTTTGATGTTCATCCTTATGGGCGTTTTATCTACAGGGTGTGCGACAACGCCTAATCCTGAAAAAATTTGTACCTCTGAATGGATTGGGCAACGCGCTGACAAAGCCGTAAGTCGGATTGAAAGCCGCACACGGTCTTCGATGAAAACCCTCACCAAAGCGGCCGAAAGCTGGAGCAAAGGCAAACAGCCAGGGATTTTTCAGATGATGGCTTTGAACAATTCTCTGACGTCTCTTGAAAAAGAGCTTAAGTCCGGCACAGGTATTCGTGACCTTAAAACACTCTCTAAGACATGTAATGACCCTGCCCTCGTCGGAAAAGCTATGAACGGCTTTATGCGCGATCAAGGCCTGCCCACAAATTTGATTCAATTCGTTGAACGCTTAGAGGTTTACCAAGACTTATTGCGGCCTGATACCTAATCTAGCTTTACACGCAATTGTCTCGACATGCGCAATACACCATTGAAAAAATCTCGCGGCGCGCTTAAATAGCGGCACATGACCTATTGTGTAGCCGCGCTTTACCATTTTACGCGTTTGAATGATTATTCGAACCTGCGCCCCGCCCTCCAAGATATGTGTGACCATTTGGATATCAAAGGCACAATCCTTTTGGCGCGCGAAGGCATTAACGGCACAATCGCAGGCACAGACCAAGCGGTCGCTGAACTTTTAGATTTTCTTCGAGCAGACCCAAGGCTGTCCCATTTAGAGCATAAAGAGAGCCGTGCAGAAACCTTGCCGTTTTACCGCATGAAAGTTCGCTTGAAAAAAGAGATCGTGACAATGGGCGTCGAGGGCGTTGACCCTAATGATATTGTCGGGACTTATGTCGATCCCGACGATTGGAACGCGCTGATATCTGATCCTGAGGTGATTTTAATTGATACGCGCAATGATTATGAAGTCGAAATCGGCACGTTTAAAGGCGCAGTAAATCCCGACACGCAAACTTTCCGAGAATTTCCCGACTGGGTCGAAGCCAATCGCGACAGTTTGAACAAGCCCAAAGTGGCGATGTTTTGTACGGGCGGTATACGATGCGAAAAAGCCAGCTCTTATATGAAGCAACAAGGCTTTGACGATGTGTATCACCTCAAAGGTGGTATTTTAAAATATCTTGAGACACAGCCCGAAAATGAAAGCCTTTGGGAAGGCGATTGCTTCGTCTTTGACCAACGCGTTGCCGTGGGTCACGGCCTGAGTCAAAGCGAATATGATCAATGTTTTGCCTGTCGGTATCCGATCACAGACACTGAAAAACAATCCCCCTTTTATATTAAAGGCGTCGCCTGTCCCCGCTGTCATAGCAAAATGACCGACGATCAAAAGGCACGTTTCACGGAACGTCAAAAACAAATTGAACTGGCAAAACAACGCGGCGAAGCCCATTTGGGCCGCACGTCAGACAGATAGTCCGTTATGACACGCCCTGTCCTTTATTCCTTTCGGCGCTGCCCCTATGCGATGCGCGCGCGTATGGCGCTGCACATTGCAGGCATAGAGGTTGAACACCGCGAAGTCTTACTCCGTGATAAACCTGCGGCCATGCTAGAGGCCTCTCCAAAAGGCACAGTTCCCGTTTTGATCAAAGAGGACGGCGACGTTATAGATGAAAGCTTAGACCTTATGCGGTGGGCGCTGCAACGTAATGACCCCTTGAACTGGCTTGCAGCTGACGCACAGGAAACTCATGCACTTATCGCTGATAATGACGGGCCGTTTAAGCATAATCTCGACCGTTATAAATATGCCAGCCGCTATGATGATACGGCGACACGCGGCGATACGGACACGGAACATAAAGCCCTTGCAGAAGGCTATATAGCGACGCTGGAGCAGTGTTTATCGAGTTCCCTGCATCTTACGGGAAATCACCAAACCCTTGCTGATATCGCTATATTCCCGTTTATACGGCAGTTTGCGAATACGGACTTGGAGAGCTGGAATACAAACAGTTTCCCGAAAACACGCGACTGGCTGGCGCGTCATCTAAGCTCTGAAATTTTTACAAATATCATGGTCAAGCACGCGGTTTGGACGCCTTAAACCCCATTCTAAAACATTACCGTTTTATCACATACCTAAACGTAAGATAACAACGACATTCAGCAAGGGTTCAATGCCCCTTGCTATACATATCTTGCGTGCGTCCCGTCTGTGACGTTCCCTGCCCCCCGGGGATGGTCGCCAACAGCTTGACCCACAGATCACGCAGCAGGGCGGTGTAGTGTTGTTTACTCTCTCTCAACACTCCCGCCCTGTCTACATTTTAGACCTAAGCCTTCTTTTTAGCTTTCGGTTTTGCTTTCTCAATCGCGCCTTCTTTCAGCATCTGAGCGACCATATCGTTCACAGCCAAACCGACGCCGCCGTATAATATGCCCAGCTTCTCCTGTGACTTGGAATTATCCGCACGCCATTCAACGATATCGCCTGGCACCTCGACTTGTGGCAGAGGCCAGTCTTTTCCGTAAGTCTCTCTGAGCATATCCGCAATATCCAAAAACGAACAACTTTGCGCAAAGGTGATATGTCGCCCTTCTGCCTTTTCAATAAAGGCCGCGCGAAAATGTGCCTCGGCCACGTCGCGTACATCAACGGCGCCCAGACGCATATTCGGCGCACCGTCGGCCATACGGCCACCGACCATAGACTTAATCACATTAAACGATTCAGACGTTTGCGTCTTGGCCGTACCAGGGCCAAAGACCAAAGCTGGATTAATAACCACAAGATCCCAAGACTTCTGACCTTTCGCAATTTTCCAAGCCGCTTTTTCAGCCAATGTCTTAGAATAGTTATAAGGTGTCACCTCGAGGGATGAGGACGTATTCCAAACATCTTCGGTCAGTGTCTCATTTGGTGCTTTGGCTATATCTTCGGGTACGCCGTAAATCGCCGCGACAGAACTTGTTAAAACCACGCGCTTCACGCTCTTGGTTTTCTTAACTGAATTCAAGACGTTCTCTGTGCCTTTAACAGCTGGATCGACTAAATCTTTTTGCGGGTCTTTTACACGCGACTGAAACGGTGACGCCGTATGGAAGACAACGCTGCACCCTTCCATAGCGTCTGCGTAACTTCCGTCTTTAAGAAGGTCAGCTTTAAAGAACTTAATTTCGCCCTCTGACGCTTCGGCCATTTCATTTAAATGTTGGACCTTTTCCTTTTTAGACGGATCGCGCACTGCCGCATGAACCGTGAAACCTTCTTCGAGCAATCGCTTTACGAGCCATCCCGCAACATATCCCGTTGCACCCGTCACCATAACGGGGGTTTCAGTATCATATTCTAAATTAATTTCAGCCATTATAGTCCTATAGTCCTTTTATGTTTCACTCTGTTCCTGATGCATATTACAGGCCACAAATGTGGTCATAAAAAACGCAGCCACAAGGGCTGCGCTTAAAAAGAAAACAGATAAGTCTGCTATTTCATAACTTTGCCGAGGATAAAGGTCAGGATTGCCCCGCCAATCCCGCCACTGGCAACATTACTTACGATACTGCCAATATTCAAACCTGCACCAGCAGTTGGGTCGGCGGCGCCAATTCCAACATATTGTCCCAAAAATGACAAAAGTGTCCCCCCGACAATTCCTGTCACACTGCGTCCCATTGTGCCGATGCCAGACTTCATCACGCTACCCGCAATATTTCCGCCCGCAGCGCCGCTCAACAATCCAATGCCTAAACTAACAATATCCATAATTATTCCCCAATTGTGTTTACCAAATAGAACGTCATGCGACTGATACACTGCACAAGGCTCTGGAATAATTAAGACCCAATTATAGAGAAAATCAAGATATATTAACAGAAGGTTACAGTCAGGACATATTACCCTCTAAGAGGGTGGCTAAAAAACTTGGGCCTATACCACGCCTTTTATATGAGCCGAGCGTGTTGCGCACTTAACAGGCCCCCAACAAAAAAGGCCTAGCACGAAGCTAGACCTTTTTTAATATTTAGCCATTTTAAAAAAATGGCGCGAGTGACGGGACTCGAACCCGCGACCTCCGGCGTGACAGGCCGGCACTCTAACCAACTGAGCTACACCCGCAATTTAAATACAGGCGCTGTCTAGCCCTAAGCCTATCAGGCGTCAATCAGATATCGCCTTCTTTTGAAAATTATTTTCATAAAACCCCACCTACAAAAAAACCGACCCATAAGATCGGTATTTTAAAAAAAATGGTGGGTGATAACGGGTTCGAACCGCTGACCCTCTCCGTGTAAAGGAGATGCTCTACCAGCTGAGCTAATCACCCCATTTTTCGTGAACGATTTCAGATGCGCTTAATGCGCCGCCTTACCGCCGAGGTCAACCTTTTCTCCCAGAATAATTCCAGCTAAGCTTGCTTCATCACTTGAAGACCATTTAATTTTTTTCGGAGCGCGCGTCAATGCGTTTTTAATAACTTCGTCGACAGTCGACACAGGAATGATTTCCAGCGCAGATTTCACATTCTCTGGGATATCCGCCAAGTCTTTCACATTATCAATCGGAATAAGAACAGTGGAAACGCCGCCCCTTAATGCCGCCAAAAGTTTTTCCTTCAATCCACCAATCGGCAATACGCGTCCACGCAGTGTGATTTCGCCTGTCATGGCAATATCTTTGCGAACTGGGATTTGCGTCAAAACTGACACCATAGCTGTAATCATGCCTACGCCCGCACTTGGGCCGTCTTTGGGCGTTGCGCCTTCTGGAACATGAACATGGATATCTGTGCTTTGAAATAGTCTTGGGCTGATCCCAAATTCAGGCGCGCGCGCTTGAACATATGAATTCGCCGCAGAAATTGATTCCTTCATCACATCCTTCAAATTGCCTGTTATGTGCATTTTGCCTTTACCCGGCATGCGCACAGCTTCAATCGTCAAGATATCACCGCCTGCTTCTGTCCACGCCAAGCCTGTGACAACTCCGATTTGGTGCATGTCTTCAGTAAGGCCGTAACGGAATTTTTTAACCCCGAGAAACTCTTCAATATTCTTAGACGACACAGTGACCTTTTTAGCGTCACCCGCCACAATGCGTGTCAAAGCCTTACGGGCTAATTTTGCGATATCACGTTTTAAGCTCCGAACACCCGCTTCTCGCGTATAATAGCGTATAATATCGCGCAGAGCGTCTTCTTTAATCGAAAACTCAGCTTTTTTGAGACCATGTTCACGCGTTTGGTCAGGGACCAAATGGCGCTTCGCAATTTCTATTTTCTCGTCTTCCGTATAACCGGGCACACGAATGATTTCCATACGGTCGAGCAAAGGCTGCGCCATATTCAAAGAGTTCGCCGTAGTTAAAAACATGACGTCACTCAAATCAAAATCTACATCGAGATAGTGATCATTAAATGTATCATTTTGTTCTGGATCCAAGACTTCCAACAGTGCGGCAGATGGATCGCCGCGGAAATCTGAACCCATTTTGTCAATTTCATCAAACAAGAAAAGCGGATTGTTATATTTCGCTTTTTTCATCGATTGAATGACGCGACCGGGCATTGAACCGATATAGGTCCGACGATGGCCTCTAATCTCGGACTCGTCGCGCACGCCGCCAAGGGAGACACGCACAAATTCACGCCCCGTCGCCTTGGCAACAGATTTGCCAAGCGAAGTTTTACCCACACCCGGAGGGCCAACCAGACAGAGAATCGGACCTTTAACTTTTTTAGTCCGTGTTTGAACCGCTAAGTGCTCAACAATGCGCTCTTTGACTTTGTCCAACCCATAATGATCCGAATCCAGGATCGCCTGCGCTTTTTTCAGATCTTTCTGAACGCGTTTCTTTTTGCCCCATGGCACAGAAAGCAACCAGTCCAAATAATTCCGAGACACATTAGATTCGGCTGACATTGGGCTCATTTGGCGTAAGCGCTTAATCTCAGCATCCGCTTTTTCGCGCGCCTCTTTGGTCAGTTTTGTCTTTTCAATACGGTCAACAAGTTCAGCAATTTCATCAGCCCCGCCTGAATTTCCGAGCTCTGAATTTATCGCCTTAATCTGCTCATTCAAGTAATATTCGCGTTGGGTTTTCTCCATTTGACGCTTCACACGTCCACGGATTTTCTTATCTACCTTAAGAATTGAAAGCTCACCTTCAATAAGCGCTAAGACGCCGTTTAAGCGGGATTTAACGTCAGCATCGCGCAAGAGTGACTGTTTATCATCAATCTTAGCATTCAAATGGACAGCAATGAGATCCGCAACTTTGCCGGGTTCCTCGGTTTCAACAACAGACGTCACAACTTCTTCGGCAATCTTACTGTTCAGCTTGCCGTAAATTTCAAACTGGCTGCGAACCACACGGCTCAACGCGGCGACTTCATCCGTTTCTTCTAACGTGTCTGCCTGTTCATTGACAAAGGCTTCGTAAAATTCAGATTTGTCGGTAAAAGCATCGATTTTGCCACGTTGCCCACCTTCGACGAGAACGCGAACCGTACCGTCTGGCAATTTCAAAAGCTGTAAAATCGTTGCGATACAGCCTTCGTGATGCATATCCTTTGCCGCAGGATCATCATCTTTGCTGTCTTTTTGGGTCACGAGAAAGATTTTCTTCTCGTTTTTCATGACGTCTTCTAAGGCATTGATAGATTTTTCGCGGCCCACAAATAGGGGCACAACCATGTGAGGGAACACAACGATATCTCGAAGTGGAAGCACTGGCAGTAAATAGGTATCAGTCATCTCATGTCCTTAAACGGCAAATCGGTAAGGTCAAAATTCAAATTCTCTGATAAATCCTACTGACCATGTTTTGAAATGGGTTGATATTTAAAAATATCAACCCTCTCAATACGATTTTCGCCATGCTTTTGCACAGCTACAGAGAATTAAGAAGCTTTGTCTTTGACTTTTTTGCGATCTGCATAAATCAATAGAGGCTTAGCTTGACCGTTTACGACCTCGCCATTGATAACGACTTCCTCGACGCCGTCATAGCTTGGCAAATCATACATTGTATCAAGCAATATGCCTTCCATAATCGAGCGGAGCCCGCGTGCACCTGTTTTACGCTTAATCGCATGTTTTGCGATCGCTTTCAGAGCATCTTCAGAGAAGTTTAAGCGCACGTCTTCCATACCAAACAAAGTCTGGTATTGTTTCACAAGAGCATTTTTCGGCTCTGTTAGAATTTTAATCAGTGCGTCTTGATCCAAATCTTTCAATGTCGCGATAACGGGCAAACGTCCCACAAATTCAGGAATCAAGCCAAATTTCAAGAGGTCTTCAGGTTCAACACCCATCAGGATATCGCCCAAACGACGCTCATCGATTTCTTTAATCTTGGCACCAAAGCCAATTGTCGAACCTTCGCCGCGATGCGAAATAACTTTATCCAAGCCAGAAAACGCGCCGCCAACCACAAAAAGAATATTCGTCGTATCAACTTGTAAGAATTCCTGCTGTGGATGCTTACGCCCGCCTTGCGGGGGTACTGAGGCCACTGTGCCTTCCATAATCTTCAAGAGCGCTTGTTGCACGCCCTCGCCCGATACATCGCGTGTGATGGACGGATTATCAGATTTACGGCTGATTTTATCAACTTCGTCAATATAAACGATACCGCGCTGGGCGCGTTCGACATTGTAATCCGCAGATTGCAGAAGCTTTAGAATAATGTTTTCAACGTCTTCACCCACATAACCGGCCTCGGTCAATGTTGTCGCGTCTGCCATTGTAAAGGGCACGTCCAAAATACGGGCAAGTGTCTGTGCCAAGAGTGTTTTACCACACCCTGTTGGCCCGACGAGTAGAATATTAGATTTCGCAAGTTCGACTTCTGGCGATGCTGTCGCGTGGTTTAGTCGTTTATAATGGTTGTGAACGGCAACCGCCAAGACGCGTTTCGCGTGATATTGACCAATAACATAATCATCAAGCGTATCACAAATTTCTTGGGGTGTTGGAACGCCTTCATGGGATTTCGCGATAGAGCCTTTGCCCTCTTCGCGGATGATATCCATGCAAAGCTCAACACATTCGTCGCAAATAAAGACTGTTGGGCCCGCAATCAGCTTTCTGACTTCGTGTTGGCTTTTACCGCAAAACGAGCAGTAAAGTGTATTCTTGGAATCGGTCGTGTCAGACTTGCTCATTCTTGTGTCCTTTTTGCTCCTACCCACTTAATTCGTGGCCACAGTGTGTGTGGAAAGTCTTGCAAGAGCAATGCCGCGTTACATCACTCAAGAAGCGAATACGACAATTATGTTACATTAAAATTACTAAACCATGTATTGCAACATATTTTACATTACAAACGCAAGGGTCAACCCCTGCATTTGTAACATTTCAAAAATAGCCTCAAAGGCTGTTGATATTAGGCATCATCACCGCGTTTTGCGTAAACATGGTCAACAATACCGAAATCTTTTGCTTCTTCGGCGGTCATGAAATGATCCCGATCGAGCGTTTTCTCAATAGTTGCGTATTTTTTACCTGTATGCTTTACGTAAATTTCGTTCAAACGCTTCTTCATAGCCATGATATCCGCCGCGTGACGTTGGATATCTGATGCTTGTCCGCGGAACCCGCCAGACGGTTGATGCACCATAACGCGAGCATTTGGGAGCGCGACGCGCATCCCCTCTTCGCCCGCACACAATAAGAGCGAGCCCATTGAACAGGCTTGTCCAATACACACGGTCGAAACTGGGCTTTTAATATACTGCATCGTATCATAAATCGCCATGCCTGAAGTCACCGAGCCACCGGGCGAGTTAATATACATTGAGATTTCTTTTTTCGGGTTTTCTGATTCGAGGAATAAGAGCTGCGCCGTGATGACGCTCGCCATGCCGTCTTCGACAACGCCGTTCAAGAAAATGATACGGTCCCGTAACAGACGCGAGAAAATATCAAATGCACGTTCACCACGGCTGGATTGCTCAACCACCATTGGCACTAAATTCATAATCATATCTTGTGGATCTTGCATCGTCTTTGTCCTTAAATCGTCCCAGAGCTTTACCGAGGAGATAGAATATCGTGCGTTCTCATACAAGAGAACTCTTAGCAATATATTGAGATGCTCGCCCGATGATTCAAGTCCTTTTTAAAGAATACTTACGCTCATTAGGCGTAAGACAAACAAAAAACCCGCCTGAGAGGCGGGTTTTAATCTGTTCGTCTATTAAGAGAGGTCGATTAAAGAAGCTCATCTTCTTTGAAAAGCTCATCTTTGCTGACCTTTTTATCTTTGACCGTTGCCTTTTCAATAATCAGGTCAACGACCTTTTCTTCGAAAATCGGCGCGCGTAATTGCGCAATAGCTTGTGGATTCTTTTGGTAGAACTCAATCACTTGCTGTTCCTGACCTGGGTAACGACGCGCTTCTGCAATCATTGCCTGTTGCAGCTCTTCATTTGTGATTTGAATTTCTTCCTTTTGACCCATTTCGGCCAAGACCAATCCTAAGCGCACGCGACGTTCTGCGATCTTAGTATAGTCTGATTTCAAATCCTCATCAGATTTCTTCGCGTCTTCTTCGTCAAGTTGCCCTGCATCTTTTTCAGCTTGGACTTGCGACCAGATATTTTGGAATTCAGCATCAACCATTTTAGGCGGGAGATCAAAACTATGCGCTTTATCAAGCTCGTCCAAGATGGCGCGTTTTAGTTTCATACGAGACTGCATGTCGTATTCATTATCCATGCCTTCTTTCAAAGTCTCTTTCAACTTATCGATCGACTCCATGCCGAATTTCTTCGCAAATTCATCGTCAAGCTTGGCTTCTGCTTCGCCCTGAACTTCCAAAACTTCCGTCTCGAACACGGCTTCTTTGCCTGCAAGGTCTGTCGCTTGGTAATCGTCAGGGAAGTTTACAGTCACATCCAATTTATCGCCCGCTTTCACGCCGATTAACTGATCTTCAAACCCTGGGATAAATGTACCTGATCCAAGAACAAGTTGATGCCCCTCCATTGCGCCGCCTTCAAAGGCTTCGCCGTCAATGCGACCTGTGAAGTCGATCAAGACTGCATCGTCTTTTTTCGCCTTGGCCGTTTTAGCTTTCTTTTTATAAGACTTCTGACCTTCAGTCAGTGTTTTCATACGCTCATCTAAATCCGCATCCGCAACTTCGCACGTCAAACGCGTGAACTTTAGGCCAGATACATCAGCGGGTTCAAATTCAGGGATTGTTTCTACAGTCAATTGATATTCAAGGTCTGCTTTGCCAGATGTCACATCTGCACCGTTCGCGCGCAAATCAATCTCTGGCTGACCAGCTGGACGAAGATTATTATCTGTCATTGTCTGTTGTGAGCTTTCGGCCACGACTTCTTCGACAACGTCTTTCATAATGCTTTGACCAAACATTTTACGAATATGCTTAGTTGGCACTTTACCAGGACGGAAGCCTTTTAGGCTAACTTGAGGCTGCATCTCAACAATCTTTGCAGAGAGCTTGGCCTCCAAATCCTCTTTTGGGATTGTAACCGAATATGTCTTGCTAAGGCCTTCAGCCTTGAGTTCTTTTACCTGCATTGTGGCGTCCATCTGAAAATATATAAAGTCAGGTCAAACTAAGAAGACCAGACCCTGTAAAGTGTCCGTAAATTTCGGTGCGCTTATGTCACGAGGCGTGGCGTAACGCAACATCATCATTCTGTCAAAACTCATTGTGTCAAATCAATGAGAATTTCGACTTCTTATGTTCTTGCCCCCAATAATTTGAGCGTTTAAACGTATATAGTGTTAATTTCCGCCAAACATTACGTCCATTATGCCTGATTCTATACCTTGGCTTATTTACTTGGGGGTGTTTTTTGGGCCCTTCGTCCAAGAAGATGCAGCCGTCATTACGGCCGCCAGTTTATCTGTAAACGAAATGGCGCATTGGCCTGTTCTTTTTATGGTCATTACAGCGGGGCTGTTTTTTAGTGACATTTGGAAATACTGGATTGGCTGGGCGGCACTCCGAAATGAGCGCGCAAAAACATTTGTTGAAAAAGAAAAAGTCACGCGCCTCAAAGATAAGGTGACCCGCAATTTGCTTGCGACGCTTTATTCTGCTCGGTTCATTCCGCTCGCGCGCGTCCCGACTTATATTGCGTGCGGCCTGTTTGGCGTGAATTATTTCAAATTCTGTATCTATATTCTTCTAACAGCCCTGACCTACACAACTGTTATTTTTTGCGTATTCCATATTGTTGGCGAAGTAGTTGGCGAACGCCTTAAGTGGATCATTCCTATTATCGGCTTAAGCTTCGCGGCACTCTATATCGGATATCTGTTTTTCAAATCAGGCAGAAAAGCGACATAACCCTCGCCCTTTCCCTTGAACCAAAGCCCCAAGCCTCTAAGCTCTTATGAAACCTTTTCAATCGGAGTCTCTATGAAAGCCCTCATTTGTAAAAAATTCGCCCCTTATGCAGAGCATTCTGTCGAAGAGGTTCCGACCCCTGATTTAAAAGATGGTACGGTTCGTATTGCAATCAAAGCCGCAGGTGTAAACTTCCCTGATATTTTACAAATTCAAGGCCAGTACCAGATGAAGCCGACCTTTCCGTTTATACCCGGCGCTGAGTGTTCTGGCGTTATCGAAGCCGTCGCAGACAACGTGCCGCATTTGAAAGTCGGTGACCGTGTGGCCTGCCTATCAAGCCTTGGCGCCTTTGCAGAATCCGTCGTGTCACCCGCGATGACGACTATGAAAATTTCTGACAAAATATCTTTCGAAGAAGCCGCCGCTTTTGCCCTTGTTTACGGCACATCATATTACGCCCTGAAACAGCGCGGAAATTTAGCCAAGGGTGAAACACTCTTGGTGTTAGGCGCTGCGGGCGGCGTTGGCCTTGCGACCGTTGAGCTTGGCAAAGCCATGGGCGCGACCGTGATTGCCGCCGCAAGTACCGCTGAGAAGCTTGCGATTTGCAAAGAACACGGCGCTGACCACCTGATCAATTACTCGGAAGAAAGCATAAAAGATGCTGTAAAAGCCCTCGGCGGCGCGGACGTGATCTATGACCCTGTCGGCGATAAATTCTCTGAACCCGCTATGCGGACACTCAAGTGGGGCGGCAGACATCTTGTGATTGGCTTTGCGGGTGGGGAGATCCCAAAGATACCACTTAACCTCGCCTTGCTGAAATCCATTGATATTCGCGGCGTCTTTTGGGGCGCATGGACGATGCGCGACGTGAAAGGCCATCAGGGCAATATGAGCGAGATCATGGCGATGTATGAATCGGGTCAGATCAAACCTCGCGTCAGCAATGCTTACCCTCTTGCCGACTTTAAAGATGCCTTTTCAGAACTGATGAACCGGAAAGCCATGGGTAAGGTTGTTCTGACCATGGGATAGCGGACCATGGGATAGCGGTCCAGATGATATTCGCAAATATACCCTAGATACATAAATTATTGAAATTCGCCTGAGGCAAGAACTTTGTTGCAGGCGAATCGCTTAAGTTATAATCTTGATGAAAGTGGCAGATATTTGTGTCATACAACTTTCTAATAGGGGCATTACATGAAAAGCAGAGCCTTTTCAATTTTGCGGTACTCATTCAATTTGCGCAGCTTGCTACTCCTCATTTTGGGGTTTGGCCTGCTTGCAATTCAAACATATCTTTCATTGCCCACTGCAAGCTTTGTAACGGCCGCTCATGCTCAAACGTCAAGCGCCCGTCCAAACACGCCTATTGCAACGATTAAATTTGACGTCGGACGTCTTGAGCAAAATTTGAACGCATATGGTCAGTGGATTGAATATGATTTCCGCGGAAAAGAACGCTATACCTTTAACGAAGTCAATTCTGACGCGAATAGTTTGCGCCTGATTGGTGTCACTGGAAACGTTGAGCTTTTAATTGACTTCAACGCCAAGATCATCTCTGGCGAATGGGAAGGTCATCCCATGGAAAAACTTTATACGATTTTGAGTGTAGATAAGGGCGCGTTTGACACGACACCCGCTTCTGCGGTTGCGTCTACAATTGAAACCCTGCCCGCTATAATCGACACGCCCGTTGCCGCGCTTCCTGCCCCGTCAGTGCCTTCGCCCCCTATTGTATCGGCACCCGTAATCATAGCCCCGATAAAACCCATCCCCAGCTCACCCGTGCCTGTCATGCCGTCCACGCCGAAATCAGACCCCATTATGGCAGGGCCAGCTCCAAAAATTATCAATCCAATCGGCCCCATTAAACCAAATTTCTCTGCAAAAAACGTGACCCAAGCCGAGTTCAAAGGCGGATCATATATCAAAAAACGCGGTCTGGAGTGGATTGAAACAGGCACTGACAGTTCAGCTTTTGAACTCCGTCAGGTCGGGCAAACAAAGAACTCAATCTTTTTATATGATCGTAACAGAGAATTATTTGTAGAACTCGATTTGAAAAAACGTGTGGCCCGTTCCAGTAATGGCGGGCGTTTGAAAAAACGTCACACGCTACGAAACATTTTTGAAGAGTTTCCAACTCAACCCATACTCCCGGCCCAGCCAGAGGTCACCGATCCTATTGTGTCGCCCTCACCAACTGAGCCGTCATCCCCAATCGTTCAGGGTCAAGCTGATAGATTATCCGTGAAAGAACGTTTTGAGTGCCGTAAAGACGGCGGCTTCATAGAACGTGCGGGCATGTTAGGCGCAGAACGCTGTACCCAACGCTTTTCTGATGGCGGAAATGTATGCCTCGATAGCCGTGATTGCCAAGGCAAATGCATGACGACAACGGATGCGGGCAAACAAAACGTGTCCGGGAAATGTCAAATGACAGACAACCCATTTGGATGTCGCGCAGAAGTGATCAACGGCGAAGCGGAATTTATGCTCTGCGTAGACTAAGCCTCTTTTCCTCTTGAAGCTACTCAGGCGGCGTTAGCTTTTCTATCAGTTTTGAATGTTGCGGAAACGCCTCTGATAATGGCTTACGCTTGGCCAACTCAAATCCGTCAAATTCGAACCCCGGCGCGACGGTACACCCCACAAGGGAAAACCCGTATGCGCCGCCTGTCGGGGCGCTCGCGCCAAACCAAACACCTGCAGGCACAACGCCTTGGAACCACTGCCCTGACCTTGCATCAGGCCCAAGATTTAAGATCGGCGCGCGCCCATCGGGTTTAATGCAATAAACGCTCAGCGGATCCCCCGCATAGAAATGCCACATCTCGTCCGCGTCAATCCTATGCAAATTCGAAACCTCTCCCGCGCGTAGCATGAAATATATACCCGTCGAGGCCCCGCGCGCACCCGCTAAGGACGTCTTTGCGCGGTAAGTCTCAACATATAACCCGCCCTCGGGATGAGGCTCTAGCCCTAAATGATTTATCCAAAATTCTTTAGATTCGGTCATACATTACGCTAGAATTTAACGTCCCGTTTGACTAGCCTTTCTGCGCGGATTAGGCCCTGTTAAACACGCTTGAATACACCGCTTTTTACACGTTTAAACAAAGACAGCTCCATGACCCAGATTGATATAATTGGATACGCAGCGGCAATCCTGACGACTGCTGCATTCATTCCACAAACATGGCTCGTTTTAAAAACTCGCAATACGGACGGACTGTCGCTTTTAATGTATATCGCGTTCACAGGAGGCGTGACACTCTGGCTTGTTTACGGAACCCTCACGCGCGCTTGGCCCTTGGCCATAGCAAACCTGTTGACCTTGTTTATGGCCCTTATGATCCTAAGCGTGCTTATCCTAAACAAACGAAAAGCCTCACTGTCTCCGCGCGATTAAGCCCGCGCGGACGGTACAGAAGAGCGGCCCTTAATTAGCGGTAAAGACGCTCTAATTGCTCATCCGCGACACATGTTTTGTCAAAGCATGATCTTAACATCTTAACCTGCTTGAGACTGCTTTGCAGAGGAAACACCCATTGAGGACACGGAGAGATTTTCAAAACAGGCGATTGATTTTCACGCATCTCAACAAAAACAATGGCGTCTGTCTCAGAACTTGGCGGGCTGGAACACCACGGCCCAATACAACTGGTTTCGATATCCACGGGAAACTCCGACAGAGGCGCGTCCGTCGTCGCGTCTGACGTCAGAGCATATCCCGTAAATTTCGCAGGCGTAATGACAGGTGGTCTGGGCTTAAACTGATCTTCGGGTCGAATGTTCTCTTGCGGCATTTGCGATGTAGGCGGCGTTGCAAACGTGCCCACTAAAATCGAATAGGTTACATCGCTCGCCTTCGCCTCTTCCATAGTCTTGGACAAATCTGGGCGCATACAACTGAGCGCCAATGCGCTCTCGGCCAGAACAAATGTGCTGAGGACACCCACGCATAAAGATCGCAAAACCATAAACTCAACTCCGTTGAATAAAGAACTTATGCAAACATAGCCTCACGAAACTGAACGGCTTATGAAACGCGTATTTACCTAAGGTTCAGTGTTCAACCCTCACTGAATTAGGCTTCGAAACGTTCAAACGTCGTGGCAGACAAGGTCGACGCCGCATTTCGGTGTTCTGCGGCCGCCATATAATCAGGCAGTTCAAAAAACGCCTTCATGTGAAGCGCGTCGCGAAATTCGAGCAAGACAATTTTGTCCGCTTTCATATCAGGCGTCATCGCCACAGGCGCTTCGTCATTGCCGAGAATCCGAACCCCTTCGCGCACAAAGATCGGCGTCGCGAGTTCAACATAACGCGCATAGCCCGCTTTGTCGTGAATTTGGAATTTAGCAAGAAGGAGCTTGGTCATGGCACAGCGTAACATAACAAAGAGGCGCGTTAAAGTTGAATTCAAAATGATGTGTGTCCAACATCCTAAATACCCGTCATTCTAAGGCTTGTCCATAGAATCCATGGAACCAACACACCCAATGCGCCAATCCTAAATTCTACCGACAGAACGCACTATGGATCCTACCCACGAGGGGTAGGATGACGCGTTTTTAATAGCAAACCCTCATCCTGAGGCGACGCGATAGCGGCGGGACTCGAAGGATATGTCGAAAACAAAACTGTAACCCCGTACTCACTCAACTGTCATCCCGCACTTGATGCGGGATCAACTTGCGGCATCCAATAACGACCCCGCATCAAGTGCGGGGTGACAGTGTATGTTTGCCACGCCCCATAACGCCGCACTCGCAAAGGTCGACGTGACACCGTAACACGCAAGCAGTTTCCAAGAAGCGCTGTCCCCAACCCGCTGTTAACATGGACAACTACCCGAAGGTCAGGAAACACGTGTAATATAGGGGAGCTTTCAGGGGCGGGGATTAGATTTGGGGTGACCGTGATTTAGCATGCCAAAACATTGATTGACCACCTATAAGTAGAACGTGTTCCAACTATAAGTAGAACGTGTTCCAAAACTCTTTCAAACCCTGACCTCGTACATACGCAGGCGTTGAGTTCGCTACGCTTCCAAAACCCCGAAAAACCCGAAGGTCAGAGTCAATCCCAAATGGTAATATAGGTTTAACTGAGGTTCCGTATTTATTTAAAACGGTTGATGTAAAGTTTTTTATTTCAAAAAGTGTCGCTCTATTTCGGTTGTTAATTAAATGATCTAGCCCTTCTAAATCGGAATACTCTTTCATCATAGAAGATGAAAAAACCGGCTTTCTTTCCTCAGCAGCGCTAGCGATGATTAAGGTTCTTATAGCCCAAATCAGTCGTTTTTTCACAAAGCTTTCTTTAAAATTCACATTTTGCAGTAAGCAATAAGTTGCAACTGCAGATGCTTCCAACTTTTCAGTATCGTAATTGTCTTTATACTCGTACGCTTCTTTTATTTTAACAAAAAGACCTAAATCATCCGCAAGACTTTCTCCCTCTGAAACTAAATGCAGGACAAAAAGATCGCCATTCATCGCTTTGTCTAAAAGATAAGAAAACGAATACTCATGAAGAGTGACGTTTCTTTTTTCTTCTCGAAAGCGTATCTGACCATCAGCTTTTATACTTAACAAATCCACATCCGAATTTTTTCGAAAGTCACCACGAGCTCTGCTGCCGTAAAGTAATAGTGCTACTGACATTATTTCACCCTACTAATACGGCCAACCAAAGTTGAGAAAAAAGAAGTGTAACATGCCAGCGCTATCAAAAATTGAAAAGAGCATAGAATATACCCTATCTTATCTATACACTTATCTAATTCGATAGCATAACCTGCCAGTATTGATAAATTAAAGCTAGTAGTAATTGCGTCTAATAAAGTGTCGGTCTTAGGCAAAAAAACTAAATAAATAAAAAAGAATAAGACAAAGTTTATTATACTTATAAACAGTGGACGGAAAGGGTTCTTACCCCAAGAATTAAGCCATGCGAAAAATTTAATTAGAAAAAATTGAATAGCTAGAAACAGTGTTCGACAACCTTGTTTTTTA
>ENA-ORXM01000440-ORXM01000440.1-marine-metagenome-genome-assembly--contig:-NODE-440-length-75435-cov-46.556968_pt1 | contig 75435 bp, 64 predicted proteins | sample MGYA00237867_ERZ511480 | MGnify/ENA primary metagenome ERZ511480 (study PRJEB26309, sample SAMN06266103) | marine metagenome | isolation source: Algal blade | place: United Kingdom:Sidmouth, United...
ATTTGTGCCTACTTAAGGGTTGTCAGATTATATAGCAATGATCATATAGCATCAAGGCTACAAGCCTTGACGAACGTAAGGTGATAAAACTCATCGAAGATGGCCTTAATCATGTCTTTAATGCAATATATCACATGAGAACTCCATATGTGAACCTGACAGAAATAAATTTTAATTCTCTAACTTTATCTATATGAGATTGTGTGATGAATCTCAGTATCTTAAGTGACTTTACAAACAGGCTCAATAGATAAAAAGGAATAGCTCCTATGTTACTCCTCCTCTGATAAAGGGACGTTGTAGCCAATTAAAATAAATGAAAAAGAGAATAATCGGAATTGATGTCGCAAGAGCCTTAGCGGTAATCGGTATGATAATCGTCAATTTTAAAGTTGTATTTGGCGAGAATGGGTCAAATTGGGTAAAATCTTTTGCCAGTACTCTTGACGGAAAAGCTGCCGCAACATTTGTTGTTTTAGCGGGAATAGAACTTGCTTTAATGACTAATTCTGCAATAAAAAATAATGACAAAATAAAATTAAATATTGCTCGTAATAGAATTGCCAAAAGGGCTTTATTTTTATTTATTGTTGGTATCTCCTACATTTCAATTTGGCCGGCAGATATTCTACATTTTTATGGTATATATATGGCAATTACAATCTTGATAATTACGAGTAAAGAGAAAACAATTGTTATTTTGGCTCTTGCCTTAATAGTAGCTTACCCATTACTCATGACATTCTGGAGTTATGATACAGGTTGGAATTTTGAAACATTAGATTATCAAGATTTTTGGACAATAAATGGTTTTTTCAGAAACCTTTTTTATAATGGCTTTCACCCAGTGATACCTTGGACTGCATTTATGTTATCTGGCTATTGGTTCGGGAAACAAGATTTACACAACGACAAATTTATAAAAAAGGCATTTTGGATTAGTGCAATCACTTTTATTTTCATGCAAACTTTATCTTATTTGTCTATTTCCTTTCTATCAGAAGGAAACCAATCAACTGCACAAGAATTAATGGATATTCTTGGTACCAATCCAATGCCACCATTACCAATCTATATGTTTAATGGAATTTCCATTGCATTTGCCATAATTACAGCATGTATACTAATTGCAAAACGATTTGAAAGCAATAAACTCATTGACGCTTTAAATAAAACTGGACAATTAGCATTGACTTTTTATGTTGCTCACGTCATTATTGGGATGGGAATTGTTGAAGCGATTTACCCTACGAGAATTGGAAAATTCTCAATTGAATTTTCTATGGTTTATGCTTTAGTATTCAGTATATCTTGTATAATATTTGCTGTAATTTGGAGAAAATATAAGAAAACTGGACCATTGGAGTGGATAATGAGAAAAATTACGGATTAGAAAAATGAAACTGGCTACAACAATATATCCTATGAAAAGCAGAAACTTTAACTATTAGTTTTTACTATATATTTCTTCTCTAAAACGACGATTTAGAAAAACGAATGGACTTCACCAAAAGATGGTCTTTTGTTTTTTGGTGTTCAAATTTATCGGTACGGCATCCTTTGTGTGATACATTTTAAGCCATATACGAATTGGGAGTCGCCTTTTAAAACTTAGCAGTTGCAGGCATGATGATATTTGTAGCATATGAAGGATTTGGGTTAATCGCTAATGCTGCACCAGATAATGAATCCCAAAGTAAATATTTCCAAAGCCTATTTCCTATCTGTAATCTTTGTAATTATCCTTTACATGGTGATAGCAATCTTTACCGTTGGATCATTACAATTCGCTAGACCTCAACCGCCAAATATTATGTTTTGACTGAAGAGGCTAAACCAATGTTGGGTAAAGTGGGATTCACCATTATTACTATTGCAGCCTTAATTTCAACATTTTCTGCCATCAACGTTTCGTTATATGGAAGACGTCGGGTTAGTGTTCATTCTGGTTAAGGACAGAAATTCTACATAGTGGGACTCTCAATACACATAAGCGTAGTGATACCTAATTTTTTTCAAAGAAGAGAATGGATATAAGGATAAGGTCCAGATGCTCCTATGTATAAAATAGAAATCGACAAAGCTATACTGCTAGTTAGCAAATGTATATAGCTAATCAAGCTTCGTGTTAGAATGATTACTAAGACGCATCCCCCTTCTCCGTAACAAAGACTTTAAACTTCTTATCAAATGGATTACAATGCTCCAGTAGTTTATCTAAGATGCCTACACCATAACTTGAGATATACTCTATGATATTGTCATGACGTTCCTGCAGTCCGTTAGAAGGAAAATATTTACCAGTTAACTTCTTGATTCTGTTGAGAGACTGTTCTTCACTTTGCTTGACGGATTTTTTGAGCTTCGATTCTAAGTATTCTATGGACTTGATAGATTTTACTTTTTCTGCCTGTGTTGTTTTGCCAAGACTCTTGTCGATCTTGATAATCTGATCGTAAGCTTTTGTATAGATATTTTCTATCTCTTTCTTGATATCATTGAGCTGGAAATCTGGCGCTTCTGATAGTTTTAGGTATGACTTAATTAAGCTATGCTCATCTTCAAATAGCATATTGATATCTAGTCCTAATTTATCTATCTGAGACATTGTACTCTCGCCAGTAATCATCCCAGAAGTCCTTCTGATGAGCATGGGAAAAGGAATGTCTACGGACTGGAACTGAGTCAGTCTCTCCATCCAGTAAGCTAATTCTCCACCACCACCGATATAGGCAAGGTTAGGAAATACCAGCTCTTGGTATAGAGGCCTCATGATGACATTAGGACTAAATCTTTCTGGATGATTCTCTATCTCAGCAATCATCGCTTCTTCCGAGAACGTGATGTCTGTATCTACAACCTTATAAATGTCGCCTTCTTTCTCTATTCTGTTTCTGAGTTCTCCCTTGCGGTAGAAAAAATTTATGTCTCTAATATGAGTCTGGGCACTGTGTCCTTTCGCTTCTATTTTTTTCTGAGTTTCTTCTATAAGACTTTTGCTAAATCCAGTTGTAATTTCCTTTTTGATAATGGGTATGAATTGTGATTTTAATCCGGCATCATCCATATTGACAGTGACTAATCCCATATGGTCAAAAAGAACTTGTATCAGGCCAATACTAAATTCTCCATAATTCTTAGAGCTGGAAAGTAAAGCTTCTGCTTTTGTGATCAGGGCTAGGGCTTTAGACCTTTCACCTAATATTTCTTTGAGCTCAGCTATAGCCTCACTTACACCATCTAAAAAAAACAAACCAACAGATCCTTGATGATCACTTTTCCATTCTACACGCTTGCCATAGATATGCATATGATTGATCTCATCGAAATCATGATCTTCACCTCCAGTTATAAATATGGGTACGAAGTTATATTTAGGATGGTCTGCTGCTAATTGATTAGTCAGACATATTGTACTTAATATCTTAAATGGTACATACAGAGGACCTGTCATTAGAGATGGCTGATGTGCTGTAATTATTGTGAATGTATGATTAGATTGTAATAAGTCTATATTCTTTCGTGTAAGTTCAGATGGATGACGATCTACGTACTGACTCTCTATGACCTTATGCAGTATCGTTCGATCCGGAGAGTGATTCAGCCTATTCTCTATAATCGAAGGAAACAAGTTATAATCAAAATCATACTTTAGGAAGTCGCTGAAGCTATCAGAGTGGAGTAGGTATTCTGAATCTCTCTTAGAGAATTGCTGCACTTTTTCTATGTCTATCTCAAGAACTTTCATATGTTTATATTTTATGAAAAGTGTGGGCTGATTATACTGTCGATCAGAAAGTTTCATTATTTAAGAGACGTCTTTTAATTGAGTCCGTCCTTGATCTTTCACAATCTTTTCAAGTGCCGCAAAAGTAACTTTATTATAGAGGAGAATAGAGTCTTAATGAAGACTATTAGTAGGGGCATAAAAAAAGAGGTTGTTTTGTGGACAACCTCTATAACAGGGCAATATTTAAAAAAATCAGTTAATTCTTTCAGCTCTTTAGCTTAGGATTAATACTTGTACGATACCCATAGGGTCGTATTATGATGCCTGAGTTTTGTTATTTTTCTAAATAAAAAGTGTTAAAATTCATAATCTACTGATTGTCAATAGGATATGTTCTAATAAAATATATGAAAGATCCGGAAAAATATGAATTAAGAGGTGTTTCCGCCTCTAAGTCTGATGTCCATAAAGCGATAAAAGGATTAGATAAAGGCTTATATCCACTGGCATTCTGCAAAGTGCTTCCAGATATAGGAGGTCAAGATGATGCCTATGTTAATGTGATGCACGCCGATACAGCAGGCACGAAAACCAGTCTTGCTTATATCTATTGGAAGGAGACTGGAGATACATCTGTGTGGAGAGGAATCGCTCAGGATGCCATCGTCATGAATGTAGATGATATGGCCTGTGTAGGTATAGTTAATGATATATTGCTATCTAGTACGATAGGTAGGAATAGGAATCTGATTCCAGGAGAAGTGATTGCAGAAATTATACAAGGTGCTCAGGCATTCGTACAGATGCTGCACGAGAATGATATAAAGATACATATGTCAGGAGGGGAGACTGCCGATGTAGGTGATATCGTCAGAACCTTCGATGTAGGCTATACAACGTATGCCAGAATCCGCAAAGACAAACTCATTGTTAATAATATGCAGGATGGGAATGTCATCGTCGGTCTAGCCAGTTATGGTCAGAGCACTTACGAGGAATCTTATAACAGTGGCATGGGAAGCAATGGATTAACTTCTGCTCGCCATGATGTATTAAGTAGTGAGTACAGAGAAAAGTATCCAGAAAGTTATGACGGACACACGCCTAAGGATCTTGTGTACTCAGGTCGTAAGAAGTTAACGGATCAGCTTGATCTCGATGGTAATATGATAGATATAGGAAAGCTAATACTATCGCCTACAAGAACCTATATGCCACTGATCAAAAAAATCATGGATAACTATCACGATAAAATTACTGGCATCATACATAACACTGGAGGTGCTCATACTAAGGTTAAGAAATTTGCTCCTAATCGAAAAATCGTCAAGAATAATTTACTGATGGTTCCTCCATTATTTGAGTTGATTAGAGAAGAGTCAGGGACAGATTATAGAGATATGTTTCAGGTATTTAATATGGGAACAAGATTAGAAATATATACTGATGAGGTGACAGCTCAGGGCATCCTAGATATCAGTGCTGGGTACAATATAGATGCTCAAGTTATTGGTCATGTGGAGGCATCCGATAGCTCGGAAGTAGAGCTACATCATCAAGGAAAAGTCTATAGTTATTAAGTTTAATATAAGGACTTATGGAAGTGCAAGTAAATGATAATAGGAGTTTGAAAATCATGCACTTTGCTATGTGTACGGGATTGTTGATGATTCTATTGGTGTTTGTCTTTTTTGCAAAAAGTGAGATTAAGTTTCAGATATCTACGGCCTCGGATATGTTTCTTATTGTGGGAGCAGTTTTAGCTCTTTGCGGCGTTGTCGTTTCTCAGATTGTATTTAATAATATGATAGGTGATTCATTTTCTAACGAAGAGGTTCCTGCAGAGAAAGTCAGAGCAGCATATGTATTTAGATGGGCCTTATTGGAAGTTCCCGGTTTGGTTAACGCCGTTTTCTTTTTTCTAAATGACAACTTCATGCATGTATTCTTAGCATTATTTATGTGGTGCATGATGCTACTCGCAAGGCCACAATTGTCATAGGGCTCAGTGGTGTTTTGCATTTTGAATTAGAATAGTGAGTAATAGATACTAATCACTCTTCTTCATCCATAACGAAGATGTCTTCTTCTAATAAGTTTTTGATAGGGTACTTGTCGGGATTATATTCCCGCTTGATCTTTGGGCCTTTTTTCTTTTTAGCTTTCGCTTTCTCAGAATATTCTATGTCGAATGTTGTCCCTTTTTTTCTGAATTTATTTACATTCTTTGGCATCAGTAGTAGATTGACGATAAAGATTATATGATATTGAAATCTTAAATTAATACATTTTCTTCGAAAGAAAAAAGGAGATAGTTTTGGCTTATCTCCTTTTTATAAATTCATCTTTTCACTTTTTTACTCTATGGACTAATTGGAGTTATCCTTGATAATAGATCTGGCCATTTCTAAGATATTTGTATTGTTGATATTGACGATACCACCGTTAGGTCCAGGTTGCACATGCTTGCCAGCAATACTGCCATCCTCATACTTCTGAGCACCAAAATAATTCCTTACTGTCTGTTCATCGAGATTTAATCTCTCGGCGATTTTGCTGACGCTACCAGTAGGTAATTTATGTTTGATGTCTCGAAGCTCATTATAAGTAATATTCATAGATTTGAATTTTGATGAGGAATAAAATATTTACATTATGAATATAGTAAACATTTAATTAATATTTATAATGAAATAGCAATATTTTATATCAAATAGTGTTAATGAAGAGATGTATAGATAAATATTAATATGTTGCATGTCAAAAGCTCATTACATCAAGTAAGTTATATCGATATCTCTCGTTGGTCATTCTGACAGATCTTCAAATGCATGACATTCTTTTTTTCATCTTGAACGCAGAGAATGATCCCTCAAAGACCGGAGGTCCATTGCATTAATGAATAGCGTAAAAGTGTATAGAAACCCCCTATTTGTTGATATCAGAAAGGGTTACGTCAGGACTTCAATATTTACACCCTTACATAAGATAAATACGAACGAGTTTCTTTTAATTTATATCTGATGCAATTTCATTTTGAATGCATCAGAGACACCTTTATGCACAACTTTACCATTTATAACATTGAGACCATTCTTTAGACCTGGGTTAATACTTGTGGCTTTCTCCCAGCCCATATTAGCAAGCTTAAGAGCATAGGGTAGTGTGGCATTAGTAAGAGCTATGGTGCTTGTATATGGCACAGCTCCTGGCATATTTGCTACACAATAATGTACAATATCATCTATAATATATATCGGCTTAGCATGGGTTGTCGGCTTACAAGTTTCGATACATCCTCCTTGATCTACAGCTACATCTACCAGGACAGTGCCCGCATTCATTTCCTTGAGCATCTCACGAGTTACAAGATTGGGAGCTTTAGCACCAGGAATAAGTACTGCACCGACTATAAGGTCATTATATTTTATTGCTTTACGGACATTATATTCATTAGAGTATTGAGTTTCTACATTGGCTGGCATGACATCAGCGAGATACCTTAATCTTTGTAAGTTGATATCCATTATAGTAACATTAGCTCCCAGACCTGCAGCCATTTTTGCCGCTTGCATACCTACTATTCCTCCGCCTAATATTAATACGTTACCAGGAGGTACTCCAGGAACACCACCTAATAAGACACCTTTTCCTTTCATCGGTTTCTGAAGGTATTTAGCCCCTTCTTGTATGGCCATTCGACCAGCTACTTCTGACATAGGTATGAGTAAGGGTAGTGACCCATCCGGATCAGTCACCGTCTCATAGGCTAAGCATATAGACTTACTCTTAAGCATGGCATTGGTCAGTGGCTTAGACGATGCAAAGTGAAAATATGTAAATAGTAATTGGCCTTCTCGTACCAATTTGTATTCAGATTTGATCGGTTCTTTTACCTTGATGATCATCTCTGCTTTCTTGTATACATCTTCTATCTTGGGAAGTATTTTGGCGCCTGCCTCTTTGTATTCAGCATCAGAGAATCCTGAGCCCTCACCAGCAGTCTTTTGTACATATACTTTATGTCCATGCTTAGTCAGTTCGAATGTGCCTGCCGGGGTTAGGGCAACTCTATTTTCGTTGTTTTTGATTTCCTTCGGAACGCCTATTATCATTAGTATTGGTTAGTATAGATGTTAGTTAATTATTAGCGATGTAATAATAAGGAAAGAAATAAAAAAACCCGAGAAAAAATCCTCGGGCTTACTCAATTTAATAACCAAAACTCATTTGACCTAAGAAAGCCAAAGAATATGCCAAACATTATAAATGATCGATATATGATTATAAATTAGATATTTTTAACATTATTGAGGAAGTCTATATCTATTGATAAGTAGAATTCAAGTCTACTTCAGGTATAGACAAAAAAAATGCTCGTGACATTTCACGAGCATAAACGAATTTTACAATTTAATAACCAAAACTTACACAGTGTAAATATAAAACATATTATGAATATTTGCTATATGTAAAATACAGAAATTCAAGTATTTATGTAAATATTAAATTCATAATATGATATTCTTTGATAATCAGTCGTTTATGTAAGTTGTTTAATAAGTTAAAATTTTAAATGGCAAGTAGTATTAAGCATATTAAAGTTATTCATGAGGACAATCACCTGCTAATCGTTAATAAACGAGCTGGTATGTTAAGTCAAAAAGACAATACTGGTGATGATTCGATAATAGAATATGCCAAGACTTATATCAAGGAGAAGTACGATAAACCTGGTAAGGTATTCTTAGGACTGCCACATAGACTCGATAGGCCAGTGAGTGGGGCGATAATATTGTGTAGGACGAGCAAGAGTCTGACTCGTATGACTGAGGTGATCAGAAGTAGAAAGATTAAGAAGATATACAATGCCATCGTATATGGTCAACCTGAAAAGTCATCAGATAGGATAGTGTCTTATATTAAAAAAGATTCTAAGAGAAATAAGGTAACCGTAAGAAGCCAACCCTTTGCTGATGCTAAGCAAGCCATACTATCCTATCACTTGCTTAAATCTAAATCTAATAAGTCATTACTCCAAATAGAGTTAGAGACTGGTCGGCCACATCAGATTAGGTCACAACTGGCTTATATCGGTGACCCTATTATTGGAGATCTTAAGTATGGAGCTGATGCCCCATTATCCGATAAGTCCATAGGTCTACATGCTCGTCAGGTAGAGTTTATCCATCCTGTATCCAAGGAACAACTGACCATAATTGCTGAGTGGCCAGATCGCCGCTGGTGGGCATCATTTAAGTAAGTTGAGATATTAATCTCTGTCCTATTTCTTAAGTAGTATTATTCTTTTACTTTTGTAGCGGTGAGGGGCAAACGGCATGCTCCTGCTGAACTCCCCCAGGGCGGAAACGCAGCAAGGGTAGGTGGTTGAGCGGCTAGGTTTGTTTCCTCACTTTTTTCTTTTCTCACGACAATTCTACTTTCCATGAGATTTTTTATCGATACAGCAGATTTAGACCAAATCAAAGAAGCACATGACTTAGGTGTATTAGATGGTGTCACAACCAATCCTTCACTCATGGCAAAGGCTAATATAACAGGTGCTAAGAATATCGAAGATCACTATAAGAAAATTGCAGATATCGTAGAAGGAGATGTAAGTGCTGAAGTCATAGCTACCGATTATAAAGGCATCGTTTCAGAAGGAGAATATCTCGCAGCATTAGCACCTAATATTGTAGTGAAAGTACCAATGATAAAAGATGGTATCAAAGCAATAAGCTACTTCTCAGGCAAAGGAATCAAAACGAATTGCACATTGGTTTTCTCAGCAGGCCAAGCCATACTTGCTGCTAAAGCAGGCGCCACGTATATATCACCATTCGTAGGTAGAGTAGATGACATCAATTGGGATGGTATCGGACTGATAGAGGAAATTGCTGAATTGTATGCCATTCAGATGTACGATACAGAGATTCTTGCGGCATCGATCAGAAATTCTAAACACATCGTAGAAGCGGCTAAGGCAGGTGCAGATATTGCAACATGCCCACTGCACACCATCTTAGGTTTACTTAAGCATCCTCTAACTGATATTGGCTTAGAGAAGTTTCTTGCAGATTATAATAAGGGGAACTCTTAGGTTACAAGGCCTAAGGGTATCAAGGTGTAAAGGACTAAAGGATTATAGGTGCCCAGGTCTTATCGTTTTTCGGTTTGCTAAGTATTAAATTTTGCATTTTCTGCACCCATCGTAGATATCTCTTGAATCAGATAGTTTCTAATACTCGTACTATTAGATCATCTATTGTTTTTAGTGGCTGACTAGAAAATTTTCCGTTGACTCGATTAGCTAATATGGCATTGAGGGAAATGGCTCTGTGACCTAAGAGCTTTGCCATTCCGTAGATGCCTGCGGTTTCCATTTCTAAGTTAGTAAAATGGAGATCTTGATAGCTTATGTCTTTAAGCACATTAGGCAAGTCATACTTTGCTGCTAATCTGAGAGATCTGGATTGGGGACCATAGAAGCCATTGGCAGTGATTGTAATACCAGGTGATGAGATAGAACCGTAATGTAAGAGTAGGGCCTCGTCTCCAGCTACGGCATAGGCATCAGGAATATTATCATCTATAAATAGTTTTTGTTCGAGCAACCGTTCTCGTATCGGATACGAGTCATAATGATGTAATAAGCCATCTATCCCACAAGCGTAATGAGAGGCTATAATACTATCTATGGGAACATCTTCTCTAATGGCACCAGAGGTACCGATTCTAATAAATGTAAGAATCGTTTTATTTTCCTTTATAAGTCTTGTTTCAAAATCTATATTGAATAGACAATCGACTTCATTAATGACTATATCTATATTATCGGTTCCTATTCCAGTAGCGATAACTGATATATGCTTGCCACCTATCTCTCCCGTTACTGTCTTGAATTCTCTATTCTGCTTAGTCAATAAGATCTTATCAAAATGCTTAGTGATGGCATCTACACGATCTGGATCACCAACGGTTATGATGGTTGTAGCGAGATCACCTGGCCTTAGATGTAGATGATAGATACTGCCATCTGGATTAATGATGAGTTCAGACTCAGGAATAGTCATTGCTTATTTTATTTTTGCATTGAACTCTAAGATTGTAAAAAAATACCAAACGTATTCAGCTAGATTATTATATAAATCCAAGAACAAACAGAATGAAAGCATATATACTATCCACATGCAGTACCTGCCAGAGAATAATGAGAGAAATCTCGTGGAGTGGTGAGATACAGGATATCAAAACAGATCATATAGATGCAAAGACTTTGGACATACTTGCTAAGCAACATGGTTCTTATGAGGCTGTATTTAACAAGCGAGCGATGAAGTATAGAAGTATGGGTCTTAGTAATGAAGATCTAACTGAAGATGATTTCCGAGACTGGATACTGAAAGAGTATACTTTTCTTAAGCGTCCAGTATTTTTTATCAATGGGCAATCTTATGCAGGAAATAGTAAGAAGGTCGTAGAATCCTTAAAGGCTGCATTAGATGCTTAATAAAGATATAATCATAGAAAGATTCCAAGCTCTGCAAGATGACATTTGTCAGAAGTTAGAATCATTAGATGGAGTAGGGAAATTTCATCAGGACCTCTGGGAGAGACCTGAGGGAGGCGGTGGTAGGACCCGAATTATAACTGGGAAGCATATAGAGAAAGGTGGTGTTAACTTCTCCGCCGTGCATGGTGAGATGCCAGAGAAAATATGCAAGGCATTGGGAATAGACCCCACCCGATTTACCGCTACAGGAGTCTCTATCGTTCTACACCCTCATAATCCACACGTACCCATCATACATATGAATGTCCGTTACTTCGAGACGATATCTGGATTGTGGTGGTTTGGAGGAGGTATAGATTTGACGCCTCACTATGTAGATGTATTATTAGCTAAGCAATTTCACTCAGGACTTAAGGCTGCTTGCGATCTACATGCGGAGACTTATTACCCAAAGTTTAAGAAGTGGGCAGATGATTATTTCTTTGTGAAGCATCGTAAAGAAACCAGAGGTGTCGGCGGTATATTCTTTGATCGAATGCAATCGGACTATGGTAGTAAGGAGGAAAATTTTGATTATGTGATGGAGGTTGGAAATTCTTTTGTAAAGCTATATAGCGAGCAGTTTTTACCTAATTATAAGAAACCGTTTACAGATAGAGAAAAAGCTTGGCAATTGCATCGTCGTGGTCGATATGTAGAGTTTAATCTGGTGTGGGATCGTGGAACTAAGTTTGGCTTAGACACAGATGGCAATATAGAATCTATCCTGATGAGTTTGCCACCAGTGACGCAGTGGACTTATAGATATCCTTATAATGAAAGAGAGCAAGAAACCTTAGATAAATTAGTGGAAGGAATAGATTGGATTAATTACACCTAAGCATAATACTTGGAGTTGTTACTGGATCGCTTTCGTTACCAGCATCATCTCTTAATAATATAGAGAAATTGATTTCATTCTCTGGAAATTGTGGCGGTGCAAAACATGGTGGAATACTATCTGGGAATATACAGCAAGTTGTAAATAACTTTAAGGTAATCTCTCCTTCCAGACCATTTTCTACACCAGGATTAGGGATTTCTGGTATTTTGAATAGGTCATAGATATCTCCAGTTCTGTTGTCTGTGATTGTAATATTTTCTCTGACAACTGCATTTCCACTTCCAAGATTTCCGTCTCCATCTCTGAATGCAATGGTAAGAAAAAGAGAATCAGAATTAAGGTCTCCCTGATCCATGGATGATTTCGAAAATCCTACAAAGCTTATCTCGGGTCTATCATCGAATCCGGGATTGTTAGTACATCCTACGGTGATGAGTATAAGAGCTAAGTATTGTGTGATATTCTTCATGTAATTATAATACCTTAATAGATACAACGATTATATTGCTAAGATCATTATCCAATCAATGCATGATCTCGACAATTAGATTATTCCACCTCTTGATCTACGATGACTAATCGATTTTTGAAGCTTGTAATTCTGGTGATGTTATCTATCTTATAACTCTTCAGATCTACTAAAGGTTGCCATTCTTTGTCGTTTGATTTCGGGTTATACCTGTATAAAGTACTACCTGATCCCATCAGTAATGAGCCATCATTAAGTAGCTCAAAGTCTTCTGATCCATCTAAAGCCTTGACAATTGTCTTGCTCTTATTAGATAGTAAGTTATAGGACTTAATATACCAATCATTCTTAGCTTGCTTATGCACGAATAGTAGCTCGCCTGTAGCTGATGCGTGTAATGATCTTCCTATGTTATCCAGTATGATTTTTCTTCTTTCCGACTGAGCATCTGCGATGGCCAGATTATGATAAGGTTCTTCTACTATAAATATGGCGAGTGTCCCTTTATTGATCCATTCATAATATCCTATATTATTGGTATTATGTAATAGTCGCTTGGCGTATCCGATACCGTCCATAGGGTAGACGCTTAACGATTGGCTTACTCCATCTTGCTCTACTCTTACACAGCTAAACTCTTCCTTATCGACTATCTTCTTAGGTGAGTATTCACTTTCCTTAGTGTAGGTAATACGGGTCAGTGTCTCATCGAATAGATCAAATCTTGCAATCTCTGTCTGATCTATCTGATCAGTAGCGTAATAATTAGTTGTAAATAGTATCTGATTTTCGTCTACGAAACTTGGCTGGTTGTTATATCCTTCTCCATTAAAGTCTGTCAAAAATACGGGTGTATTAACTGTAATTTTCCCACCACCTTTTGTCATTCTAAATAGGTAGATGTTGCTGGTTGGCTTCTGTCCAATTAATTGAAAGGACAAGAAAAGCAAAAATGATATGGATGATAATAACTTAATCAACGTTAGCGGATTTAAACATTCTATTGAATCTTATGCCATCGAATATACGAGCATTCTTAGTAGAGAACCAGATGAATAAAGGCTTACCGACTATATGGTCATGAGGTACAAATCCCCAAGCTCTGGAGTCTTCACTATTATGTCTATTATCTCCCATAGCCCAATAGTAATCTTGCTTGAAAGTGTATTTGTCCGTTAGCTCACCGTTGATATATATTTGATTGCCTTTTATCTCTAAGTCATTATTCTCATATACATCGATGGCTCTTCTGTAGAGAGATATATTTTTAACATTGATATCTATAGTGGCTCCTTTTTCTGGTATCCATACAGGGCCAAAATTGTCCACCGACCATCCAGGATAATTCTTAGGGTCATGAGGAAATAAACCCAGTGCATTGACAGGGGGTTCGTATATTTTGAGTTCTATCTTATCTGACGCAGCCTTTAGTTTATCATGTTGTTCTTGATTGATATATAAGGCATTCGGATCATTAGGGCTTCCTTCGTAACTAGCCTTGGTTTGTGCTATATTCCAGTCCTTTAGTTTGTTCTTATTAATGTTAGCTCCCAATCCTCTGACACCATAAGCATATTGTAAGTTCTTAGGATTCTCTACTGGTTTTCCATCGATATATAACTGTCTATTAATGATCTGTAAAGTATCGCCTGCCACTGCTACACATCGTTTGATATAATGATCTTTTTTGTCTATCGGCCTGATCACATAATCTTTCTTTTTCACTTTCTTAGCCAGCTCTCTATCTGATGCTAATATGCTTTTGTTTCTTCTTACTTGTCCGATGGTATATGGCCGCTTTTTAGTGACGTAGACTGTATCGCCTACAGGCCAATTAAATACAAAAGGCTTATTCCTTTTGATGGTTTCTAATGCAGGTAATCTATAGTAATCAAGGCTTGGTTTCTTAAGGTAAGATTCTGTATTGAAAAATGGTAATCGATTATGTGCTAATGGGACCATGGCAATTGTCATAGGAGTACGTATCCCATAGCTTGGCTTAGAGACAAATAGAAAATCTCCAACCATAAGAGAACCTTCCATAGAAGGTGTAGGTATAACGAATGCCTCTATCAAAAACATTCGTATAAATGCCGCTGCAAATACAGCGAAGAATATTGATTCTGTCCATTCTCTTATAATGGTCTTCTTGTAGGGACTTTTCTTAGTGAGCCTTTCTACAGCTCTTTTGTCACCTGCTTTCTGTGCTGCATGTAACTCTTTGAGGTATTGTTTCTCTTTTATAAAATTAGGACCATCATATGAAGCATCATCTTTTTTAGATAACCAGAGAAATGCTGCAGGAGCATATAATACAGCAGCTGCGGTATGCACAAATTTGTATTGCCTAAATGATCGCATCATCTGCACCGCCATCCCGACGAATATGAATATGTTGACCAAAGGGATAAGAAGAAGTAGCGGCCACCATGATGGACGACCTATTGCCTTAGCCCACTCTATAAAGTTTACTCCAGGAATTAGTCCTTTTACCGCGGGTATATCTAACTTAGGAAATAAGAGATATAAGCTGATGCTTAGAAGCACATAGGAGATAAGTAAGTATATCAGTATCGACACGTTTCCATAATTTTGATCCAAAGATAATAAAGACTCGCTGTTATGGACTTCTTAATTAAGATTAGATATCCAAAATAAAAGATCAACGAGCATTAATGTACTATGAATCACTCAATTAGTCTACATCAAACACATAACCTACATAAAACTCGAACCCAGGACCGGCGCTAAATGTTTGCCCTGAATTGATCCCAGCAATAGCACCTATCTTAAGGTAAGAATATCTGTTTCCGACATCATTAAGTATTACACCACCATTTATAGAAAGATCACTTATAGACGAGTAATTAATTCCTGCCCAGAAGGTCTCTTCCATTTCAAATTTTGCCCCTAATATGATATCGATTATTTCTGGATCGACGTAATTCACTTGGAAGGAAGGTTCTATGTAATAATTGTAACTAAAAAACTTTCCTCCGACATTCATAAAATAATGACGGGCTCGTGGAGCAGATCCTGATGTCAGGACTAGATCACTTTGTAAAAATTGCATCATAGAGGCACCTGCATAGAAAATATTCTCACCATCAAATTCTTCGACGTATGACTGATAAGCAAATCCAAAACCAACTGATGGGTTAAATGCTGTCTGAGAGCCTGCCTGAAGTAAAGGGTCATCTACAGAGAAAGCCACTTCTTTAGATGGATCAAATTTGTATTGGTAAAAGTACCCTTGTAATCCTAATGAGACGACATCATCTCTTTTAAAGATTTCTTTTAGCTTGTATGCATAACTTAGTTGTAAGCCAAGCTTAGATACTGGACCTGTTCTATCGGATATAATAGATGCGCCAGCACTCATATTCATATCTACGAATGGATACTGAGCTGTTATAAATGCTGTATTAGGCGCATTATCAAAACCTACCCACTTCTTACGATAGAATGCAGATATCTCCATCTCAGTTGTCGAAGTTAAGAATGCAGGATTCCAAACATGATGAATGTCTTGCACCGGTGTGGTCTCTGGTAATTGCTGAGCTACACATGTCCCACTGATGCACAGACTGACGATAAAAAATATTAATTTTCTCATAGTTAGTTTCTTAATACAGTGATGCTTTTCTTAATAGTAGAGTCAGCAAATTTTAGAATATAGTAGTATGTGTCAGCCGGTAGTTCTTGTCCATCTCGGGTTCCATTCCATCTGACAGCATCATTTTGATAGCCATTTTTCTGGAAGATAACGGTGCCCCATCTATTGAATATCGTAATCTCATTTTCAGGAAAAGCTTCTAATCCTCTAAATAATAATTCATCATTACTTCCATCTCCATTAGGAGTAATTATCGTTACTGGATCGAGCTCATCTATTGGATCCTTAACACAGACGACAATATCATCTGTTGCCTGACAGCCAAAATCATCTGTCACTGTCACTGTAAATGTCGTCTCCATATCTATATCAATGATAGGATCGCTTACTGAAGCGGAACCGTCTATTACATCCGTATTATCCCAAGAGTAAGAAGACCCACCGGTTGCATTGAGTTGGAATGGAATACCTAATAGGGCGCATGTATCTAATCCTGCGTTAGCTACGGGAAGATTATTAACTACAACGACTACTGATAATTCTTCTACGTTACCAGGACAGTTATCACTGACTTCTACAAAATAGGTTGTGGTCTGGTCTGGTGTAGCTACAGGATTACTTATATCTGTGGCACTGAGTGAGCCACCGGAATCGGTCCATGTATAATTCAATCCACCACTTGCATTAAGCTCTGCTGACTGACCGATACATATTTCTATGCTTTGGTCTACAACCGCTGCATTTATGACAGGGAAGTAACTGATTGCAAAGTCTGCTGTAGTGACACAACCAAAAATATCTGTCACCATTAGGCTTGCTGTTTCTGTTGTGATCTCGTTGACTTCTTCATAAGCTACTGTAGCTGATGCACCTGTGGCAGTCACTCCCGTCCATTCATAACTCGCAAATCCTGTATCTATATTTATATCCATCATTTCATCAGGACACAATTCTACATCTTCTATGCTTAGTACGGGATTAGGATTCTCTGTGACGACTATATCTTCTGTTATAGCACATCCATCATCAGATATGACTTCTACGGTATAGGTACCTGCTGTATTAGCAGAAATTGTATTTACATTATTAGCGATATCTGTACTTCCCAATGTCCAGTTAATCTCTGCAGCATTGGTTTCTACTTCTAATTCTACTTCTAAGCCTTCACAATAACTGGCTTCTGTCTCAGCCATTAGTGTCGGTGGTTCGTTAAATGATATTGTTGTTATGTCTGTATCAGAACAGCCAAATGAATTAGTCACATTGACAGAATATTCACCTGGATTGTCCATGACCGTAATCATCGGTAAGTCACTAATTGGTGTTCCGTCCATAGTCCATATGTACTCATTCCCGTTCTCATCAGGAACAGACAATTCTACGGGTATGCCAAGACATTCAGTTCTTATGTCATCTCCTAAGTCTACCATGGGACTTGGATTGAAATTGACTTCGAATTCTGTAATGGTCTCGCAATCTATCTCATTATACCCGATAAAACTGTAAGAACCAGATTCTGTGATTTCAAATGTCAAATCAGTCTCATCATCTAATAATACCCCATCTGAAAACCAAGCAAATCGACTCCCTGAAGTTTCTGCATTCATCATGAAAGCAGTTCCTTCACAAAGATTATCAGGAATCATAATTATTTCATTTTCAGCCACTGCAAAGAAATTAACTTCTATAGACTGTGATGTAGCACAAGCCGTACTATTAGTTAATGTTGCAGTGTATATTCCTGAGTCAGTTGCAGTATAATCTACGTCGGTCTCATTAGGTATGACCGTATTACCGTCTTCCCATACGATGTCTTCATTAGTTGCCCCATCTATCATAAGAACCACATCATCTCCTTCGCAACCTTGTGTTATCCCATCTATGATAAACTCCGGTGCAGCTATAGCGGATACTTGTATCGTATCACTGGTTGCACATGTGCCACCTGCTCCTACGATTCCTATGTATTCGCCGGGTTCGGTTATTTCTAATTCTTCACCACTTTGATTCGGTATGATGTTGTCATCTAAGTACCATTCTATCAATGCATTTGCATCAGCTACAATGGTTGCTGTTGCTCCTTCACAGAAATCGAATGTTTCGTCAAGAGTAATTAGAGGTGTTTCTATAAATTGTATCTGCGCAGTATCTGAGCTTGTACACATGGCATCATTAGTCGCTACGACAATATACTCACCATCGCTTGTAACATTGTAACTGCCTTCAGGTCCTTCTTGTACAGTGGTCCCACTTAAGGTCCATACATAGACAAATTCTCCATCTGCTCCAGATTCTAATAAGACCTCATCTCCCTCACAAGGAGATAAATCATTAATCGGAGTTAATTCAGGATTCTCGTTAAATGTAACCGTGACTTCATCCTCTATCGAGCATGTCGGATTAGCAGATACAATGGCTGTATATGTTCCTGAGGTCGTTACTATAAGTGCTTCTTCTGTCTCATCGTCTATGACATTTGCATCTAATAACCATTGTACTTCGAAGCCATTACTTTGTGCCATTAGCAATTGTTCTTCGCCTTCACATCGCTCGATATTAGCTCCTAAATCTAACATCGGTAATTCTGTAAATGTTACCGTGATTGTATCTGTCTTAGGACATCCAGCTGCATTAGTAGCAGTGACGTAATAGGTGTCAGTTGTTGTGACATCTATTTCGTTATCCATATCAAGTATAATTCCTAATGATTCTGCTGACCAGAAATATGTATCTGCATCGTCGCCTGCATTGAGTGGAATAACTTCTCCAGGACAAGCAGAAAGATCATCTCCTAATTCGGTGGTAGGAGCGACTATGTAATCTACATTGATTGTATCTGCGATCTCACATCCTACTCCCGCGGAGACAAGAGCAATGTATTCTCCTGATACATCGGCAGTCAGTTCCACTTCATTTTCATCATCGATTAGTGTATTACCGAGATACCACTCTATGTTAAATCCATTAGCATTAGCGACAATGTTATATATATCACCTTCGCATCTTTCAATATCCATTCCGAGATCTAAATCTGGTAGATCACTGAATGTTATATTAACGGTGTCCCTGCTTGGGCAACCTCCAATATTAGTTGCAACAACTGTATACTCTCCAGACATTGTTACATCTAAAGTGTTGCTGGTCTCTGCTAATGGAGTCCCATCTCGTGACCATATGTAGGTACTCGCATCTTCTCCAGTTGTTAGCTGCTTAGGTGTCCCTTCGCAAAGTGTCTCATCTTCACCTATTTCTATGATTGGACTTTCTGAAAACATCGAACTAAAAGTTCCACTAGTAGAACATCCAAATTCATTGGTCGCTATTACCTCATAATTACCAGAACTTGTGATATCAAAACTTGCAGTATTGACAGCTACTTCTATACCATCTCTTAGCCACACTATAGAGTCAGCACTTGTGCTTACTTCGAAAAGCTCAGGGTTACCATCACAACCTGTAATATCTGGACCTATTGCTAAGCTCGGACTATCATTAAATGTGACTTCGCTTACGTCTTGGACAGTACAATTGCCATTATCTACTATAACAGTATAAGTACCAGCTTCAGTTACTGAGATCGTACGCTGATCACTAAAATCTACTCCATCTTTAGTCCATATATAGGATACACCATCTGGACCTGCGTCTAATTCTTCTGGAGTGTTATCACATCCCATGACCATATCTGGTAAATCTATAGTAATAGGACAACAACTCTCAGGTGCTGTAAATACTTCTTCTAAAACTCGATTACATGCTCCATCTGCAGAAAACTCAAATGATAAGTTTACCGGCATTCCGTCAGCAGGAAGACCAGTCAATGTAATATTAAGATCTTGACTATTGACTGTAAAGTTTTGTCCATTGACAACTAACTCTCCGGAGGTGGGTCCCATATTTACATTGAAACTTAGAGACTGACTGTAAGTATTTGTATTTGGATCACAAGCAGATTGTTGACCTAATACAATATTCTGCACTGTACAGGTAGAAATGATATCGACTATTTTCTCATTAAATCCACCATTGTAACACTCACCTCTGCCTCTTACTGCTGCAACTGTAAGTCCCTTCCATTGTTGTGGATCCACAATATCTGGAGGACCAGCTCCAGAAGCCTTATAATTAATCGATTGTAGACTGAAGGTTCCAGCATCTAAAGATCGGAAGTCAGCATTATCATTGACCTCCTCTATAATTTTAGTACTTTCATTAACTGCTATAAAGGTCTTGCTGAAATCAGCATTTTCAGAATTTATAATAAAATTGCCAGGACCACTGATAGAAGCTATATTTATATCTGTGGCATCATTTCTAGTCTGGTGTGCTACTAAAATATATTCTTCGCAGGACTCTAAGTCTGCTGTAAAGCTTAGTTGGAAGCTTAATCCTCCATCAAAAAATGCATTAGATTCTATAAACGAATTACAAGGTGACTGCGGTTGGAATGTACTGCTTCTATATATCGAATAAAGAACTACGTCATCCTGATCGTTATCAATGCTTATGGTATATGAACCAGAGTTATCTACTTGAAACGGTATGGGTGTGTATGGATTCTCAGGAAATGAAGGTCTGATGCAAGCTCCATTCACATTATTAAGCCCTGGAATCATCCTGGTATTACCACTCATCTCATCAGAAATGGCACCTGCTGGTGATCCAGATATCGTTTCGAAACCAAAATTAAGACCAGGATCTCCGATAGGAAATTCTTCTCTTTCAGTATCACAGAGTAAAACATTTGGTGCTTCACAATTAGAATCTATTTCAAGGTCTCTATCTGATATGTCAAAGAAAAAATATCCTTCTTCATCACTACACTTTATCATGAATCTGACATTCTCAGACTTCGGAAAACCTGCAGGGATTGTTACAGATACGGATTCAGAATCATAGTCTACGTTTTCGGCAAGAACATATGGAAAAGATAATCCACCATCAGTAGAAGCACAAATGGATGCCATCTCACATAACTCCTCACTGCCATTTATTCCCCATTCGACATCTATGGTTTCTCCAGCTGAGAAAGTATTAAGACCATTAGGAAATGAAATTCTTAAAGGTCCAGAAGCTCTCACGTTAACTCTAATTTGCCCCCAATCGACGCCTCCTCCAGCTGGATTATTATCTCTGACTGTCAATCGAAAATTAAGCATCCTTGCACTACGAGCTAGCACCTCAAAGTCTGAAGACTGATTACCATTCATTACGGCCGATAGTCTAGGAAAATACCTTTCTGTACTTCCAGTAGGTGGGTAAGATCTAAAGGATGGACCAGTAAAATTAGATGCTACGGTATTACCAATCTCTCCTTGAGTGGGCATACCAGCACCATCTTCGTCGTATTGTTCCCAGCAAAAAGTTAAAGGATCACCATCCTCATCTGTGCCTGCTCCATTCAGATAAAAAGGCGTACTTCTTGGAATTTCATATATATCTATATTAAATGGATTAGGATTAGATACTGGAGGTGTATTAATATCTATTATCCAATTATCCTCGTTACATACAGAAGTCTCTATATGGTCTATCATCTGTACCAGACTGTGATTGTGGAAATAGTTATCTGCAATACCACTGGAAGAAATATTATTATCTTCATTACATAGACTCTGATAAGACATTATCGTTGTACCAGAACCTATCTCATAGGCTGAAGATCCACTTATAGCACCTGTGCATGAATTACCAATTCCATTAAAAGTATGGGTAGCACCATATTGATGCCCAAATTCATGGGCAGCCAGATTTACAAAACCATTACCCTGATTATTAAATGATCCACTCCATCCGAATGCTTTTGAAGGAGGTTCACTAGGATCACCTTGATCTCTACACACACTATTAAGTCTCGCGACACCCCCTGTGTCCCACCCATCTCCTGTCTGATGATTATGGAACACATGTCCTATGTCATAAGAATCTCTCGCAAAATTAAGATTGACCGCTTCAGCGGCTTGATCTGTACGTCCACCTCCATTTGGATCAAATATATCAGTTGCAGGATCTGAATATCTAATTATAGGAGACCTCGGAGCCATAACTAATTCAGACGCTATCTCATTCTCGAAGATGGCAGATATATCAGAGACATTAACAACGGAAAGGTCTCTGGCAACACCCAGACCTCCATTAGCTTGTATATACTCGCCAGTTAGAACGACGGCGACTCTGTATTGCCTTCTGATAGAGCCGTTAGTTTTTAGAATGAGCTTATCTCTATTCTGATCAAGGAAATCATTAGGACTCATATTACCGACAACTACTGGCTCTCCATGTGTAGCACAGGTGTGTCCAGATCTATCTGCTCCAGCGCCGATTTCTCTTACGTAATATCGCTTATTGTTTTCAATTTGCGGATAATATTTAATTAAGGTAGAATTATACATATATGTGATCCAAACTCCATTATCAGTAGAGATGACTCTACCAGACACGGTGTTGTCTATAGACTTGAGTTTGTATGATTTTATATCCTTGTATGGGCTTTCGTTAACTCCCCACATAGAAAACTCATTTATAGAAAATGTTTTTTCTAGTTCTAAGAATGGGAGATCTATCGTAGATTCTTTGGAGAAGACTTTTTGTTTGATCAGTTGCTCATCTATATCGACTTTTTTGATCGTATTGTTAAGCTCATTCAACGTTGCCTTAATATCCGTGACCTGCGCTTGAGTGCTCAGAAAACTAAAGAATATAAAGCAGAAGGAAATCAATTTCAGCATTTTCATATAGGTTGGATGATTTATTACTCTAATATATCAAAGTCGAGGTAAATAACGGGGTAACTAAGGCTCGTTTTAAGAAATAATGTCCTGGGAAACAAGCTTATCTAACCGTAATAAACTGACTTAGATCCAGAATCTGGGAATGGATTATCTATTATAACGATGGAACGAGCTATAATGTCCACTTTAGCTTATTTTGAGCCTCTATATTGTAGGCTTATAGATGGACTTGTACCCAGCAATATGTCATACTGTGCAGCCATATCTATCTGAAGCAATGGAGAGAGGAAATAAGAAAATCCAAAGGAAAAAGCTCCTGGATCAGTATAATAACCCAATCTCAGAGCAATAGAAGGGTGTAATCTGTAGTCGACTCCTACTTTAATATTGAGATTCTCATCTATGTACTTTTCTGCTTCTCCATGCAAAGTCAGCTTATCAGTTACCTTGTTAGATACACCAAACTGTATGAAAGCATTAGAATCTGAAGATGGAGCTATTTCATTATTCTGAAAATTAAATACATACATTCCATAACTAATCCGCTTACTAAAATTACCGGCTAATCCGATTCCATAAGTAAGATATGATGTCTGTCCATGTTCGCTGATAGAGGTTTGATTATAATCAAAGTTGACAGATAGAGCTAAGTCGTCCATTAGCTTTCTTGTAAATGCTGTTGAGATCTGATTTTCTTTATAATCAGAAAAGCCGTAGCTGCTTATAGAAATAGAAACAAAATTATATTCTGATAATGCATAATATCCACCTAACTGGGCGGTGGTCAATTCTGATAATAGAAAGCGATTCTGAGACCCAAGACTAATTCCAAATTGGCTATCTGATAAGGCGATATTGGCAAGATTAGAAAATACGGCATCATTAGATCTTAGGGTAGTACTAATATTAGCGAGTCCTGCTCTGACACTACCTCCATAAGTGTGAGCTCCACGCTGGGCCATCGCATCCATGCAAAGCATACTGAGAAAAAGACCTATAGTGAGACCGCTACGCAGGATGGACATTTATAATAATTATTAAATAAATCTGTAATATGTTGTATTTGCACTTTCTTTACAGGAATAAAAATACACAACTTGACCAAATTTAGACAGAATCATGAGAGATCCAATCGAAGTAACGGATTTCTTATCAGAGGCATTATCGTTTCCGTTTTTCTAATAGGCTTACTGTTTTTCTTCTTCTTTATTATGAAAGGACAAATTTCCTCGGAACCAACTCAGTCAGATAGGAGAGAAGTGAGTTATGAACCAGATTACTATGAAGATCATTCTGCTTTCTCTGATCCTATAGAATCTCGAACTTACTTGCCAGAAGATAATTCAGATGTGGTACACCATACTTATTATTCCTTAGGTTATAACGAGAAGACTGAGCAAAGTAACTGGGTGGCGTATCGCTTAACTAAAGCATCTCTGGAAGCACCTAATGTACCGAGAGCTAAACGATTTAAGTATGACAAGGATGTCAGTTCTCGGACTGCGGCGCATAAGGATTATTCTCACTCTGGCTATACACGAGGACACATGGCACCTGCAGGGGATATGGCATTTAATAAGGTGGCGATGACTGAGACATTTCTGATGAGTAATATGAGCCCTCAGGTTAAAGTATTCAATAATGGCGTCTGGAAAGAACTGGAAGAAAATGTGAGGGATTGGGCATTCTCTAATGGTGAACTGATCGTGATCTCTGGACCTATTTTTTATACTGAAAATCCTAAGAAAATAGGCAAGCAAACTAAGGTGTCTGTGCCTGATGCTTTCTATAAAATATTATTAGATAATGAAGGTCGAGATAAGAAAAGTATCGGATTTATCATTCCACATGAGCTTGCAACCGAACCTTTACAAGATTTTGCCGTCTCAATAGATGAGATCGAAAAGCAAACAGGTATAGATTTCTTTCCGAGATACTTTGAGAATGATGATACGGAGGAGAAAATGGAGTCGAAGTACAATACCAAAAGCTGGAAAATAAGTAAGAAAAGATACAAGCAAAGAGTCAATAGTTGGAATAAAGATATTTAGGAATTTTAATACATAAACAAAAGATGAGTAACAAAGAACAGTTTACAAGCGACATGCAAAGTGGTTATGCATTTAGCGGTCCTTCGATACAATTAGGTGGAGCCATGATAGATGGCGAATGCCAAGCCAACAGCATCGTCAGTCTACCACTGAAAACGATGAATAGACACGGACTTATAGCCGGAGCCACAGGTACTGGTAAGACTAAAACGCTACAAGTATTAGCAGAGCAATTATCTCTACAAGGCGTCCCATCACTTCTGATGGATATAAAGGGTGACTTAAGTGGAATAGCAGCTATGGGTGAGACGAATGACCACATAACGAGTAGGCATGATAAGATTGGAATTCCTTTTGTTGCAGACGGTTCACCAGTCGAATTACTGACACTAACTAAAGGTGGATCTGGCGCAAGATTAAGAGCGACTGTCACAGAATTTGGTCCAGTACTATTTTCAAAGATTCTGGAGCTCAATGATACACAATCTGGTATTCTATCTATGATATTTAAATATTGTGATGACAACGAGTTACCACTGGTAGATCTCAAGGATATACGCAAGGTTCTTAATTATGTTACCACGGATGGCAAAGAAGCAATCACAGCAGAATATGGAGCTATATCATCTGCATCCGTAGGAACAATCAGCAGAAAGATTGTCGAATTAGAGCAGCAGGGAGCCGATAGTTTTTTCGGTGAGAGATCATTTGATCCAGAAGATTTGTTACATATCGATGAAGATGGAAAAGGTCAGATATCTGTACTGCGAGTCACAGATATGCAAGATAAGCCTAAGCTATTCTCGACATTCATGTTGCAGATGTTAGCTGAGATCTATGCCACATTTCCTGAGCAAGGAGACGCTGAGAAACCTAAGTTAGTATTGTTTATAGATGAGGCACATCTTGTATTCGAAGAAGCTTCTAAGGCATTATTAAGTCAGATAGAGCAGATCTGTAAGTTAATAAGATCTAAGGGTGTCGGAATCTATTTCGTTACGCAGAATCCGACGGATATTCCTGAAGCGGTGCTGGGACAATTGGGTCTTAAGATACAGCATGCCTTGAGAGCATTCACAGCTAAGGATAGAAAGTCTATCAAACTAGCAGCACAGAATTATCCTAGTTCCGATTATTATGATGTAGAAGAACTAATTACCGGAATGGGGATCGGTGAAGCATTAGTGACAGGTCTGAGCGAGAAGGGTACACCCACACCGTTAGTCCATACATACCTTAGAGCACCACAATCCAGAATGGGTGTCTTGTCTGATGGAGAACTGAAGGAATTAGTTTCCAGATCTAAGTTAGCGACTAAGTATAATGAAGAGATCGATAGCGAAAGTGCCTACGAATTATTATCAGCAAAATTAGAAGATGCTGCGGAGAAAGAAGAAGCTGCAGAAGCGGAAGCACCAGCAGCCAAAGCTGCACCTGCCAAGAAAGAAAAAGAGGAGGAAGGAATGCTTGCAAGCCTATCTAAAAATACTGCGGTAAGACAAGTCGGTCGTACAGCGGCAAGAGAAATTACAAGAGGATTACTTGGTGTGTTGGGTGTAAGGACAACTTCGAGACGTAGGTCTCGAAAGCGTTCTGGTTGGTTCTAAGGAGCACTGAAACATAAAGGTGAAATTATAAATGGCGCAAGATATTTTGATCTTGCGCTTTTTTTATTTGTGCTTTTTATACATCAAAATCTTCTACTTCTATCACCTCGCCAGCCGACATCTGATTAAGGTAGACATTGCCTATTCTTACTCGGAATAATCGGAGCGTAGGAAACCCTGCTGCGGCAGTCATCTTACGAACTTGTCGATATTTTCCTTCGGTAATAATTATCGAAATCCAGCAAGTTGGGCCATGACGATCATCTCTAATCTTTTTAGTTCGTGGTGGAAAATCTGGTTCCTTATCGAGCAATCTTACTGTACACGGATGGGTAGTGTAGATGGACTTATTAATCGATATGACAGTGCCATCTTGTAATAATCTTATGGATTCCGGAGTGATGAGCCCGTCCACCTGTGCATAGTATTCTTTTTCTACTTTCTTGCTTCTCACTCGCTCACTCATCTTGCCATCCGTAGTCAGTAATATCAGACCCTCAGAGTGCTCATCTAATCGACCGATAGCCATAGTGCCATCCGGAAAGTCATGTAGTTCTCCCAGCATCTTTTTACTTCTTCGTGTCTTCTGATTAGTCATGAACTGTGAGATGTAACCGAAGGGTTTGTGTACTATGAAATGTCTGTGTTTCGTCATGCTCAGCGCAAAGTTATTAAAAGAATTATTCAGACCCATTCCAATACATATGTCATCCTTATGGAAACTTAATCACTAAGAATATTAGGTAATCTTATTTAAGTTAACTTTGTAAGTACTATTTCGTTGAGCTTAAAGTAAAGCTATGTACCAAGGTGTAAATGTTTTTCTTTTCATTTTATTTTCTCTGTCCTTTTCATTTGGACAAGATCTCAAGTTAGATGTAGACAATTCTCCATTTGAGCTGTCAGAAGGTGAACTGTATAACTGGGTTTATACATATAATCAAAATAACTTATTGTCTGACGATTATTACAAAACGGAGAAGACTCATCGATTGGACAGTATACACAGTATACTGTTAGCGAATTTTGGTGATAATCCTTTTCATTTTGTATTTGTTTTTGACCTTGAGGATGAGAACAGAGAAATCTCTTATCAATACAGGGGGGCACCGGGATCAAATAAGAGGCCTCTTAGTGTCGGTACAAGCTATTACAATGAAGATGGTAATCTTACACTATATCATTCTGCCGACTGGGATGGTAATTATGATAATACGACAGAAGAATTTGCTAATAAGTTTGTGACATACGAATATAATCAGGAAGGTCTACTTACTGAAGTTCACTCGAAAGATAGAGACCAATATGTAAATAAGCTTCCAGCAAGTCGTGTAAGCTATATGTATAATGATAATGATCTTGTCACTAATGTGAGATCAGAAAGTTGGTCTGCAGATGCTGACAGCTTTGCTATATCAAGAGAGATTGTGATTGGTTATAAAGATGATCTCGTAGATTACATTGTAACCTACCGTAAAGATGACCAGAGAGGTTTTTACGCTAATGACAGCACAGCCTACTTTTATAATGATAAGAATTTATTAGTGAGAGAAATGAGGCATGGAGTAATAATCGGTACAACTGAATTAGTACATTCGGTTAATTTCTTTATCGAATACAATGAGAATGATAAGCGGTCAAGAACTGAGAGACACATAGGATTTCGTACTTCTGAAGATGGATTGCCTACAAATATTGACTCCACACTATATGGTTATCATGATTATGATGACTTAGCATATACTTCACGAGGCTATACTGATTCCCTACCTAATTATGTTATCTACAAAGAGAGTAGGAGAGAAGAGTACGAGCATGATCATCAAGTAGGTTATAATCAAATAAGAAGATATAGGAATTTAGCTAAGAGATTCGGAGAAAATCATATGTTGCTTAAATATTCTCTTTATGGTCAAGACTATAGATTTGAGTATGGTGGAGATCCATATGTGAATAATTTAGGATTGATGGATCAAGATGTTTTTTACTACTCAGAAATCAGTACCAGTGATACCGAAGATATCGTAGCAGAAATAAGTCCCTATAGTCTGTCACCTAATCCAGCAAGTGATATTCTACAGATCGCATCTGCTCATAATAAGTACTTAGAGATTACTCTGCAGCTCACAGATATGCACGGGCGTCATGTGCTATCGCAGAGTACATCGCCTAATGAGGCTGTCGATGTCTCTCACTTAGAAAGTGGGGTGTATATATACCAGATTACTGAGGGAGACAAGGTGTATTCTGGAAAGCTTGTGGTGGAGTAGACGAGTGATTGACTTTTGTTTCTTGAGTTTAACTAACTTTAGGTAAAAGTATTAATGCCATGAACATTTAACATATGTCTACAATTTTAAATATCTTCTGTATCTTGATATTTTCCCTGTCCTTGTCATTTGGACAAGATCTCAAGTTAGATGTAGACAATTCTCCATTTGAGCTGTCAGAAGATGAACTGTATGACTGGGTTCATACATTTAATCAATATAACTTATTGCCTGATGATTATTACAAAACAGAGAAGACTCATCGGTTAGATAGTGTGTACTCTACATTTGTAGCGAATTTTGGTGATGTTCCTAGTAATTTTCTGTCTGTATACGATCTTAATGATGATGATAGAGATGCAGGTGTTCAATTTAGAGGAAGGCCTGGAGCCTGGACGCCATTACGCTTTGGATCTAATGACTATAACAACAACAAAATTACGTTTTCTTATCAGGGTTTTTGGGATGGGGTATATGAGAATACTACAGAAGAATTTGCTTATGAGTTTTTGACGTACGAATATAATCAGAACGGTCTACTGACTGAAGTTCACTTCCAAGATAGAGACCAATATGTAAATAAGCTTCCAGCAAGTCGGACGAGCTATATGTATAATGACAATGATCTTGTCACTAATGTGAGATCAGAAAGTTGGTCTGCAGATGCTGATAGCTTTGCTATATCAAGAGAGATTGTGATCGGTTATAAAGATGATCTCATAGATTACATTGTAACTTACCGTAATGATGAACAGAGAGGTTTTTACGCTAATGACAGTACAGCCTACTTCTATAATGAAAAGAATTTATTAGTGAGAGAAATGAGGCATGGGGTAATAGTCGGTACAACTGAATTAGTACATTCGGTTAATTTCTTTATCGAATACAATGAAAATGATAAGCGGTCAAGAACTGAGAGACACATAGGATTTCGTACTTCTGAAGATGGATTGCCTACAAATATTGACTCCACACTATATGGTTATCATGACTATGGTAGCTTAGCATATACTTCACGAGGCTATACTGATTCCCTACCTAATTATGTTATCTACAAAGAGAGTAGGAGAGAAGAGCAAGAGCATGATCATCAAGTAAGTTATGATCAAGTAAGAAGATTTAGGAATTTTGGTCGGCAATTCGAGGAGAATCATATGCTACTTGAGTATGCTCTATATGGTCAAGACACTAGATTTGAGTATGGTGGAGATCCATATGTGAATAATTTAGGAATTATGGAAAGAAGAGTGTTTTACTACTCAGAAATCAGTACCAGTGATACCGACGATATCGTAGCAGAAATAAGTCCCTATAGTCTATCACCTAATCCAGCAAGTGATATTCTACAGATCGCATCTGCTCATGATAAGTACATAGAGATTACTCTGCAGCTCACAGATATGCACGGGCGTCATGTGCTATCGCAGAGTACATCGCCTAATGAGACTGTCGATGTCTCTCACTTAGAAAGTGGGGTGTATATATACCAGATTACTGAGGGAGACAAGGTGTATTCTGGGAAGCTTGTGGTGGAGTAACAGTCATTTGCTTATCCCTACATGTCTCTATCATCCTTAGTATAGAATTAAGTTTCTTACATTTATATTAAATAAGTGATATGAAACTAAACTTACTATCGTGTGACCAAAAGAGACCTGACAAGAGAGCCATTGCTAATTGCATAGCCGAGTATTCTATTGATATAGATGGCAACCTAGCGAGCGAACTTACAGATATTCTATTAGAAGGAGATCCTGTAGATATAGAAGTAGACGACAAGAATTCGAGTTCAGCATTTAGGGCTATCAGAAAATTGGGGATCGATTATGAGATTGTGGAGTAGGGTTTAATGACTGTATTCTTTAATGATATGCGTAGAACAACAACGAAGGTTTTTACGTCATTTCTCTTGTATATCTTTTTGCGATATTCTATGTTATGCTAAAGTCATTTTTTGCTCATCAAGTAACTCTACTTGAAAATTTACTTTTGCATTGAGTGCTTTAAATACTTTGAGAATCGTTTCTAAGCGAGCGTCAGTTAGACTGTTTTCTAATTTGGATATTTGTGCTTTTTGAACTCCGACCATCTCACCTAATTGAGATTGAGTTAGATTTCTTTCTTTTCTAGCCCTTTTAATTGCTTCACCAAGTAAATCAATTTTCAATTCGTGTTCAAAAGTATCACGATTCTCAGTTCCAGATTTGCCAATATGTTTATCCAGTAAAACTTCCAAACTCTTCGTTTTCATAACTTTTTATTTATTGAATTAAGATATTTTATTCGTATTTGCTTAGCTTTCTCTATTTCTTTCCTTGGTATTGTAATTGTTTTTTTGATAATTCCGTGAGTGGTAATTACTACAGTTTCCATATTGCCTTTTCTATATCTAAAAGCAAACAATCTAATTTTCTGTTTATTATATAATGTTCTAAATTCCCAAATTGCACCGTCAAGTTTTTTGAAGAGGTTTTCATCTTGAATATGTTGAGCTTTTCTAATATTATAATATACCTTATTTCTTGTTTTTTCGTCAAGGTTATCTAAAAAGCCTTCAGCCTCTTCGGTAAACTCTACCTTGTCAAAGTTGACCATAATAGCATATTTTAATCAATTTACGTGATTCTTAATAAGGAAACAAGTGTTTTCTCATTTTTGACAAAGCTTAATTCAATTACCCACCTAACAACACCCACCACCAGGCGTACAAGCATTTGACATCTGTAGCTCAGATAATTTGACTTTGGGCTTTTCTGTTGGGATACCGCAGTTGTCTTTAGCTAAGCAATCCGTTTGCTTCGTGGTAAGTAAGAAATCATTACCATCGAAGTCAAGCCCAAATTTTCCTATTGTGTCAGATTGGTATTCTACTTCTATTTCTAAATCTGCTATCCCTAAAGTTTTCTCAGAAAGTTCTATAATGTTCAATAGCTTATTAGGATACAATCTATGATCTACGTCATCATCATTCCATAATTGGAAATTGACAACTTCTTCCTTTCTTTCTGTTCCTCCGCAATCAATAAAGTGCTTAGATATCTTACCGACCTCTGTGACATGAAAGTGTGCTGGTACCATTGTGCCAGAAGGTAATTTGAAAGTTATAGTTTCTAATTTATTCAGTATGTTTTTGACTTCAGATAATTTCATTCTTCTTGATTATTGATACTTGTTTAGCAACTTTTAGATTTAGATATTTGTGTACTTTATCCTTAAGATAATTCAAAAGTACGACGAGCGTAAGATGATATAAAGTTATGGCATAAATCATCTGAAAACAAGGTCGCTACAAGACTTCTTTCTTCCATACTTTTCCTAAGTTCGCTGATTATGAGTTGGATATATTTTGTTGACTTATTTGGGACTTGCATATTTGCAATATCAGGTGTGTCTACCGCTATACAAAAGAAGTTTGATCTGGTAGGGACTCTGATCATTGGCTTTGTTACGGCTATTGGAGGAGGTACATTGAGGGACGTGCTGATCGGAAAATTTCCTGTTGGTTGGCTTAATGATCGCAATTACTTTATGGCGATTCTCATCGGTTATCTATTGGCATATACTTTTAAGGATCGCGTGACTCGGTACAAGAAGAGCATGTTCATATTTGATACAATTGGGATAGGATTATTTACAATTCTTGGTATCGAGACTGCGCTTGATTTTCATCTTAATATTGAGATCTGTTTATTAATGGGAGTGATATCAGCCAGTTTTGGTGGTGTGATCCGTGATGTACTGACTAATGAGATTCCGCTGATATTCCGACGAGAAATATATGCCACGGCATGTTTAGTAGGTGGGGTAGTGTATCTCACTATGACAAAGCTGAGTAGCTATGATAATTTCAATATGCTGAGTTCTATTCTGGTTGTAATTTTGATAAGATACCTATCTGTTAAGTATAAGTGGTCATTGAATATTATGAAATACGAATAAGCCACTAAATGATATCATATGGCAACTAAGTAACATACTACGCTATTCAAACCAATCATCCAAGTACAATTCTTCTTTGTAATCATCTATCTCTCGACGCTCACGCTTCGTAGGTCTACCAGCACCTTTCTCTCTAAATTCTGATCTTGCCTTACCGATGTACCAACTCTTAAATTTATTGAGTTCATCCTCGGGTGTTATATTTTCGTAGCATGGCTGAGCGAGAACGGCAGATACCCTTCGTTCTATGATATCTACGACTTTGAAGCTCAGATGGAAACCATCTTTTTTGACCATAATTATCTGTCCAGCTTGTATAAGAGCTGAGGGCTTTAACTTGGAATCATTCATCGAGACATTTCCTTTCTTACAGGCGTCCGTAGCCTTAGATCTGGACTTGAAGATTCTGACACACCACAGCCACTTATCAATTCTTAGACGATCCTTAGCCATTCTCTATATCTATGTTCGGAGTTTCGCTTAATTTAGGATAGGATTCTTTTAAACTTTCTAATCGCTTAAGCACCTTCTCTGCGACATAGTAGTTTCTATACCATCTCTGATCCGCAGGTACACAGATCCAAGGAATGTCTGATCTATTGATGGCATCTTCATATGCTTTCATATACTTATCCCAATGCTTTCTTTCTTCCCAGTCTCCATCATTATGCTTATAGTTTTTGCGAGTTTCTTCTATTCTTTCAATTAGTTTTTCTTTTTGTCTTTCTTTGGATAGGTTGAGAAAGAACTTCATGACGATCGTTCCATTGTCATCTTGCAATAGATTCTCGAATGCATTGATGGCATGGATTCTTGTGGTCACTCTCTTACTATCTATCCAGTTGTGGACCCGCTGTATAAGTATGTCTTCATAATGAGATCGGACGAATATCTTAACCTCTCCCTTAGCAGGTGTCTGCTTATGAGCTCGCCAAAGAAAGTCATGTGCAAACTCCTCATCTGTAGGCTTCTTAAATGAGTAAGCAGAAACCATCGTCGGACTAACCTTACTGAACACATTTCTGGAGACGCCATCCTTTCCACTGGAATCCATGCCTTGTAGCACTATTAAGAGGCTATGCTTTCTATTAGCATACATGATCGTGACGAGGTCTCTTATGCGGTCTGTGATTTTTTTTGTCTTCTTTACGATATCTTCCTTCTTCAGTTTCTCTGGTGCTCTTGTGGGAAGGTCTTTTATTTTAATTTTTTTCATTTTCAATTATTGTATGTACTATGAATCTACCATCATGAAAATCTAACATAAGTAAAGGTTTGCTAATTTTCATGATGTAAATCGCCGATCTTATATTCTCATCTTTTTTCTCTTTACGAGATACGTTTCTAATACTGAACTGAACCCTTCCCTGATATCCGTCTCTATCATATCTATCTGATATTGGAGGCATTTCATTTTTAAATTTTCTTTGAATTCCGAAATCTTAGATTGGTAGAATTCTCTGACCTGATTAGACTGTAGTTTCACTCGGTCACCAGTCTCCATATCTATGAACTCATGTGGTCTATTGTCAAACTCAAATTCGCCCTCCAGCTTCTTGTCCATTACATGGAATAATACAACCTCGTGCTTATTATATTTCAAGTGCTGCAATGCCGAGAATAGCTCTTCTGTATTCTCATTCTGATCGAACATATCACTGAATATAATGACAAGAGAACGCTTATGGATACTCTCTGCTATTCTGTGGAGTGTGTCTATGACTGATGTTTTCTTTTCTATCTTATCGTCTCTAATCAGCTTATCTAAGAAAGATAGCAGCAGTCGGTAATGAGTGGTAGAAGACTTAGCACGTGTATGGATATGTACTTCCTCGTCGAATAAGCTCAGTCCAAATGCATCTCTTTGCTTCTTCAGAAGATTCATCAGAGATGCCGCTGCTAATGCACTAAATTGTAATTTGTTGAGCTCGTTGTCCTTTCTGTCTTTTGGGAAGTACATCGAAGAAGATGTATCTATCACGATCTGTGCTCTTAGATTAGTTTCTTCCTCATATTTCTTAGTGAATAGCTTGTCTGTTCTTGCGTATACTTTCCAGTCTATGTTTTTAGTGGATTCTCCTTGGTTATATATTCTATGCTCTGCAAATTCTACAGAAAATCCATGGAATGGACTCTTATGTAGACCGATGATAAATCCTTCTACAACCTGCTTAGCCAATAACTCAAGATTATCCAGTCTCTTAAGGTCAAAATTTTCAAAAAAGCTCATATCTATTTTTACATACAAAAAAAGCTCCTAACCTTGTCGGTTAAGAGCTTGTAATATCTTACTTTTTGTAGATAATTGCTTATAAATGAGCAGCCATCTTTTGTTCTAGTACAGCCTTAGTTGCAGCACCTACATGCTTTTCTACAACTTCACCGTTTTTTATTAATAAAATAGTAGGGATACTACGTACACCATACTTCATGGATACATTTGAGTGATGGTCTACATTCACCTTTCCGATGACAGCCTTACCTTCATATTCTTTAGATAATTCGTCTATGATAGGGCTTACCATACGACAAGGGCCACACCATTCTGCCCAAAAATCAACTACTACTAATTTGTCAGAGTCTAATGCGGATTCTTGGAAGTTGCTATCTGTAAATTCAAAAGCCATTTTAAATATATTTAGTTTTATTTTATGTAATTCATTATTCTAACAGAGTGTATATTGCAAAAGTTCTATCAAAGATAATAATGTGATTGATAAAAGGTTAAAAGTCGGTGTCCTAACATTAGCAGTGGTTCTTATTATCAATGTGTTATTTCGATTCGTACCCACAATATACGATGTCGTCTACTTTAGAGGCCTCTTTCAGGGCATCAGGGTACTACACGATTATAGCTTAGGTTTGTTGCCTTTTCCTTCTATTTATATAGCATTAATAGCATTCTTATGGTACTTTTTTAGAGATGTAAAGGCTAGTATAAAGTCATGGGCCAATTCTATTCTTAGATTTCTGATTTGGGTCGTGATCGCATTTTACGTCCTTTGGGGATATAACTATAATCAGAAGCCATTGCATCAGCAGATTGGCTGGGAGTTACCTACATTGGATAGTACTTATATCACTGATGAGTTTAGATTACAGACTCAGAAATTAATATCTCTTAAGGATAGTATGACAGGTCAGACGACGCAGAGGTTCTTTATAGAGCATAAACTGAGACCATTGCAAGAACAATTGTTGTCAGAATGGAATATTCCAGTTCATGGTCGTGTACGTGTTCGATACTTGATACCGGGTAGTTTGCTTCATTTTAGAACTTCAGGAATATATATACCACATTCCATAGAAGGTCATATAGATGGTGGCTTATACTATAAGCAGCATCCCTTCACGATAGCACATGAGATGTCACATGGTTATGGTATCACAGATGAGAGTGTGGCTAACTTTGTGGCATATCTTACTTGCTTGCGATCTGATGATCCAGGTATTGTCTACAGTGCAGAGCTTGCTTACTGGCGTTACTTAGCGGGGTACTACAAGTATTTTCACTCTGACACATGGACTGATGAGTATAACAATTTAGATGTCCGTATAATCCAAGACCTCAATCTGATCTCTAATCATATCAAAAAATACAAAGACTGGATGCCTAAGTATCGAGATATAATATACGACAACTACCTTAAGACTCATGGTGTAAAAGCAGGCATCAAAAGTTATGATCAGATGATTTTATTGATTGCTGCTTATAAGAATCAGCAGAAGGGTTAGTCTACTAAATTCTCTGGAGATCTTAACTGGGGAATGTACAAGGTTCTACTATACCGATAATAATTTAATGTTCTATTCAATTTAATAATACTTAGAAGTAATACAATTTGCTTACACTCAGTTTATTACAATATTTAAGATTACATCATTAGTCAGTAATTGGATAGAGACAGTCGATAAGGAGGCACATGCCTATCAGATTTGTCATTTTTTTTGTTCAGCTATCCCACCTATAAAATTTTTTGGAGTTCCATCATTACAAAATGACTTTGATCATTTTGTTGGTTAACACCACCACTCTGTCATGCCAAATCCCCTCAGACTTTGTATCCTAATCCCTGCAATTCTTTCAGGGCTAAACATGAGATCTTTCTCTGTGATCTAAGATGAAAAAAAAACTTAGTGTACTTAGTTTTTTCTAATTAGCTTTCACAAATTTCTGTGACAACTTCACGTTGTTACCATCGATATTAAGAATGTAAGTACCTGACTCGAAAGTTTCTGACTTAAAGAATATCTTATGATCTCCAGTATGGAAATATTCGCCAGACCTTAACTTTCTTATCAGTCGGCCATTCATACTATAGATATTAATATCGAGTGTCGTCCCAGATGCTAAGTGAAAATCTACAGTCACATAATCGCTTACTGGATTAGGTGATAAGTTGTACAAATAATTGCCTTCTATAGCTTCTATGTTTTCTGTGGAAGTTGTCCCTTCTGTATACCGAATGTTCTCATCACCTACACGATAAGGTACATGCAAGAATGGCATATAGAACATCTCGTCTTCTGTACCATCACCCCAGAATACAAGTTCTGGCGGGAAGTTAGGATTATTAGGATTGCTGGAAGTATTGTCATATACAGCTCGTGCATATATAGTAGCTCCAGCTTCTGCTTTGATCAGTCTATCAAAATAGTACTGAGCTTGCCAGTTAAAATCCCAGTCAGGTATACTGATCAGGTTAGTCCTTGTGCCATCTGTATGTTCTAACCACGCTTCCCATTCTGTACCTAACAAATGAGAATGCGGAAATATCCCCATCAAACTTAAGTCAGAAGTCACTCTCCATTGTCCCAAGAATTCTCTTGTCTGATTAGCTGGAATAACAAAGCCAAAAAAGCCTCCTGGTAACTGGAAGGGTAGGAAGATGTTCTGATCTACATATCTATCTATCTCTTCCTCTGGATCTGCAAAGAAAAAATTAATTGTACTCTGATCCCACTCATCCGATGCAGATGGTGCATAATGTACCTGCACGGCAATATCAGCTCCTGCTTTTAGAACTTGTCCTAATCCCTCAGGATATCTAATTGCTTTCTGTCCAGGAGCATATGGTGGAAACTGTTTTTCATTTAGAAACTCGACGTCATTCTGGTTTCCATTAAAACTTCCGAATGATTCAAACCCATATTCTGGCGTCTGAGCATCAGTTGCTCTTGCTATATTATTAGTATCTTCGAATATCAATGCATGATGTACAATCTTAGTATTTCCAGGTCTAAACTCCACGGCTTTGATAATTTTATCTTCTGGTAGATCGGTCGGTAAAACAAAATAATAGTAACTATCTCTATTGTTACCTTGATGTAAATGTGCCTCCTCCATGGTGAGAACCATATCGGGAACTCCTAATAGAGAACCTTCTGGATAATCTGGAAAAGCTGGTTCTGCTGCAGGGTCACCTCTTTCCATACCATTATCCACCCAGTCAGCAATCATATCTATTTCTTCTTGCTCCAGGTTACTCTCTCCTATAAATGACGAATACTCTGTATCGGGCTTCCATGGCGGCATATAACCGATCTCAGTGACAAACTTAATCGTTGGAGCCCAATTGCTGACTTCCTCAAAATTGGTTAATGGAAATGGACCTATCTCACCTGGTCTATGACAATTAGAACAATTTTTATAGATGATCGGAGCGATATCTTCTGCATAATTAGTTTGAGCGTAGCATGAGAACGATATGCATAAGCTTACGACAAAAGAAAGAATTGATTTCATATGATATTATCTTGTATTTTAAAAATAACTCATATTTTATTGGTACTGACTAAAAAGTGATCTTTTAATAAAAAGCTAACAAATAGATTTTAGCTCTACTTTATTAAAGTCACGGCCATTATTAGTCTATCATATGTCATTTAGGACATATATTTTAGATAAGATAATTAATCACATTATTTAGTTAAATAAATGATGTTGTAGGCATCATGCTCATAAATGGTCTACATTACACCTTCACAAAATAGTATTAGAGTGCAATCGCTCTAATATCATCCTTTCCTACATTTTTTCTTTAATAAAAAACAACCTTTGATATGACTAAGTATATACATGTACTTCTTATCTTGCTTTGTACGGTACTTCTATCTTGTGCCCAATCCAGCAATGAAATGCAATTTATTCCTGCTACAGATAATTATGCAGCTTCTGTTAATATTTATACTCCAAGCGGAGAATTGACGCAATACTATATGAGTGATGGCAAATGGAAGATGAATCCAAATGTCCCTTCTCCTAAGATGACAATCAGCGGCAGTGATTACAGATTCCAATACCTGTCGGGTACAGAAACTTTAGCACCGATGTTATTCGCCTACTCTGCAGAAAGTGGAGAATTTCAATTCTTCTCTTTAGTAGATAAGAAGTGGCAGAATAATAAATTATTGTCGAAAGGAAAGGCGTCTTTTAGTTCTAAGAATTTAAGTATGGAATTTGTTCCTGGACATGAAAATGGATCTGCATACATTACAGCTTATGCTTCTGATAAGAAAGAGATTTCCGTATTAGCAATGACTGATAACAAGTGGTCTAATATTGAATATTTTCCTAAGAAAGTGAATTAAATACTACAAAAGCGAAATCATATATAAGCGGCGGGATTACTTATCCTGCCGCTTTTTTTAATGGCTTCCATTATATTTATAGATCGGTAACTGGCACTTAGAGTAATATTGAGTGGTATATACGGAGTGTAGTGGGAATTTCTACTTTGTTCTTGTCTGCGAGCTTTACGATGGCTCCGATCTTCGCTTCTAATTCTAATTGTTTTCCTGCAAGTTTATCTAATAGCATAGAACTACTTTTTGTAGCTGGATATGTTAGTAGCTTCTTTCGCAACTTGTTTTTAAGATCATGATCAAGTTGTACTCCGTGAGAATGAGCAACCTTGACTCCTTCCTCTATTAACAATAAATATTCTTCAATATTTTTTTCGTGCTTAAATAATGAACAAGGCGTCATATGTAGAACTTGCATTGCTCCAAGTGATGAGCTCTCGATCAATTTCTCCCATTGTGAAGCCACAAAATCCTGTAGAATAGTTACGTTCATTTCTTCTGTAAATAAGCTACGAAATAGTTCTGAAAGAGGATGGACTGGTAGTATCACGTTAGGCTGACGTAACTGCAGATAGGATTGCTTTTCGATAAGTTGGCAAGGGCAGTCGATGATAGTTTCGAGTATGTTGTTTGGGTTTGAAAAATTGGAAATATGTTTTGATAGATTTATCCCATTTTGAAAAATTGCAATTTTTGTAGTTGGTGAAATGATAGACTTTAGTTTTTCTGTAGCATCTTGATAATGGTATTCCTTAAGGCACACAATTAGCCAATCTAACTGGACCGCGATATGATTCGATAATTCGAGATTAATTTTTGTAATTCGACCCTTGTATTCAATAAGGATGACATCTCTGGTGCTCCGATTAAGGTAGTAGTACTTGTAGTCCAAGTCCTTCCTTAGGTATTTGATAATTATCGAACCTATAGCACCTATTCCAAATATTCCTATATTCATATCACCATAATTTAGGTATAAATGTTGACGCTATTATTTATGACAATAACATATAGACAAGCTTATTCAATACTTTCTGTTCTTAACCTTCATCGCCTCATTTAATAACTTGAAATCTATCTTACCATCGTTGGCTTTCAGATGATCTAAAATGGTGAGTGCCTTGACGATTCTGATGTCTGTGGTTTTTGTACTGGCGATCATATGTATGAGGTTCCTCTTTTTTCCAGGTGTGAGTTTTTCGAAATGAGAGGTGCCTACTACATCCGTATTCAGCACTTCTTGAAATTCTTCTGGCATTCTCATGCCATACTTACTTTTGTCCTTCTCTATCTTAACTGACATCTGCTGATCGACTGATAATCCAAGCTGCTTCATCCTATCCTTACTGAGAATAATATAATAAGTGCCGTCACCTGTAGGTAATAGACCTGCATGGAAATAGTCATGATCGTCTATATAGCAAAGCACCCTTTTGTTACCGTCCGCAGTGATTTTCTCGTAGATATCTATAGGTACTTTTACATGGTTGTAATAGACCTTCCCTACATGTGTCTCTACGATTCCTTTGAACTTCATTTTGTTTCTTTTTATCCTCATTTGATGATGAGTTTCATTTCTTTGAAAGCAAGGTTTACCTGCTTTCATCACGCTTTAGCGTGAACGCTCATTCATCTTCTTCAGATACAGAAGCGATTTCTTCTTCTACATTTCGCAGTTTAGACTTGCAGTATTTTACAAGTTCTGTTGCTTTTTTAATGTGTGCAGAAAGTTTGTCTATACTGATATCATCACCTTGTAGTTGTTCTACTATATTTTGTAATTCTTGATAGGCTTTGTCAAAATTTTTATTTTTCATTCTTTACTTTAGTTACGTTTATAGTGCCATCATAGAATTCGATTTGTAGTTCTTCTTTGACGTTCTTTAGATTTTCCTTACGGGGTATATTCTTTCCTCTTTTGTGAATGAGGGCATATCCTCTGCGCATGACATTTTTTGGTTCCGACATTAGGATAAGTTTCTCATAATTATCTAATGACTTATTGGTATCCAATAGAGTATAATTAGCATTTGTAATCATCGTCTGATAGAGATGATCTATATCTTGAGTATAATAATTAATCTTAGCTGATGGACCACTTATGATCTTCTCTTGCATGAGTAATAATTCTTGATACTTCATACTAATTAACATCTGTGCATCATGTTCTATAGCACTCATCAGTTCCATAAGCTCTGATTCGTAGAGACTATTATGCTCTATAATAAAGTCTGCGACAGCCGTCGGAGTCTTGAGCACAGAATGAGCAACGATGTCAGAGACCGTCATATCGATATCATGACCTATACCAGTTAATACAGGCAGATCAGAGCTGGCTATCTCAAAGGCAATATTGTAATTATCAAATGCCGCAAGATCTAACTTAGATCCTCCACCTCTTATGATTGCAATAATGTCGTTATTTTCTGCTTTAGCTGCCTGGATAGCATCTACTACTTCTCTTTCTGTCTTCTGACCTTGCATAGCAGCTTGGTACAGATTGATATTGAAATCATATCCATAAGCATTCTCACCCAATTGACTGACGAAATCTTGGTAACCTGCAGCAGTTTCTGATGATATGACGGCGATGTTTTGTATGACTCTTGGGAGTGGTACTTCTGCATTAAGGTCTATCAGATCTTTGCTTTTCAGTCGATCGATAATCTTCTGGCGATTCATCTCGAACTGACCGAAGGTAAAGGCTGGATCGATATCGATGATATTAAAATTCATCCCATAACGCTCGCTAAATTCTATGTTAATTTTTAGCTTGACTTTGACACCGTCAGATAGAATCGACTCAGTCAATTCGTTCAGTTTCTTTTTTATGAATAGATACTGGCGGTACCAGATGGTAGCTGATGACTTAGCAAGAATTTCATCTGATTCTTCGGCCTTTTGTATGAGTTGTAGGTATAGATTACCACGAGAATTAGAGACTTGATTGATCTCACATTCTACCCATACAGGCTCTTCGAAATTAAGCGCTAAGACACGCTTTATATATTGATTGACTTCTAATAAGGAATAAGCTTCCAATCTTACAGTTTAATTTACTCTAAGATAGGAAGCTTATGTTATTTCTTTATACCAGTTATCCGCCGAATGCATTTATTTCAGAAAGCACTATGGATAGTTTACCACATTGCTCTGATGGAGCACTTCTATCTGGTTCTACTTTATATCCATATACCCCTTTAAGCACGGCTCTTTCTTTTCCTCTTGGAATGATTGCAGTAGTTTCCATTTCTAATAATTCGGCATATGTTACGATGCCTGCTCTATTTACACAGAATTTAGCTACGATTCTCTTACCTGATTGATTTTCAAATTGTACACGTAGAATTTCACTAATATTACGATAGATTACTCTTCTTCCAAATACTCCATTACCAGATCCATCATATTCTCCTACACCTGCTCCGCCATCTCCTGAGCCGCTATCTCCATCATTACCCGACTTGTCTCTACCTGCTCCATCGCCAGATTTACCTTCTCCAGTACCATCATCAGTCCCATCCGATCTAGAAGGATCACCATCAGGATTACCTTGATTGTCACTTCCACCAGCTTTGATCACATCGAGTATCTTACCGATTTTTGTTTTCACTGATTCTTTAGCAGGTTCAGGAATTGGCTCAGGTTCTACTTCTACCACTTCTGGTTCTGGTGCTGGATCAGGGATTGCTTCCGGTTCTGGATCCTCTATTTCTATCTCTTCTTCTGCAGCAGTTATTTCTGTATCATCTTCAAATGTTGTCTCTGATACCACAGGATCTGTCGGTGTCGGAGGAGTCGGTGTCGGCTTTGGCAATTTCACCTCTGGACGCTTAGTTTCCACCGTTTTAGTAGCTTGATCTTTTATTTCGGCTACTTTGTCTGCGTTCTTCCTTGCTTTACCTTCTTTTTCTTGTCCTTTGTTACTATTGGATGCTTCTTTGAATTCTTCCAGCTTTGGCGGTACAATTTCCTCAAAGTTAAGGGCAACTGCGTACTGATTATCTATAGCTTTCTCATAGTTACAAGTGGCAAAGAAAGCCAATACGAGTAATACAATATGGAATACAAAAGAAACCATATTCCCTTTTCTTCTGTGCTCTCGTTCTAATGCTAATTCGTTTGTCATAAGTATGGTTTAATAGAAAGACGCCGTAACACCCAAAATTACTGTTAATGAGACATTAAAATTCGTCCTTTTCCTAAAATATTCTCTTTGTTAACGCAATCTGAGGCTAAAATCTTATTAATCAAAGTCAATAGACATGCCAACAATCATTAGATGACGAAAAGTCGTAAGCGATATTTGGACATACTTTTAATATCCTCAGTAATGTAAGATATTTGTCTATTACAAAATTCTTATTAAATGTAACCTTCTGCGAAAATACATATATAATTAATTTAAATATGTATTTTGCTGTTTATTAATCTATTTGTTAGGTCATTGTAAAGACCGTCTAATTTGGTCAACTTAAGAGATTATCAGTTTGTTTATAGCTTGAACATCTATAAATTATTGTAAAATAATAACCTATGAAATACCTGTTAGCTATCATTATCACTTCTATATCCTATCAGTTGGGTATTGGTCAATCATTTGAAGTCTTTGAATGTCCTGTAAGCATAGATGGTAAAGAGCTAAAGTATCCATTCACTGGTGGCTTTACTGCTCCTCAGTTTTCTTCTTGTGATTTTAACCAAGATGGCATAGAAGACATTTATGTATATGATAGATCTGGTATTCCTATGGTCTTCTTATATAATGGGAGTGGTGGTTCTGATGCCTATACATATACTGAAGAATATAATGCATCTTTCCCCACTATGGAGAACTGGTCTCTGATGAGAGATTACAATAGAGATGGAATTATGGATATTTTTTCTAATCCTTCGCAGGGTATATCTGGAATACAATTGCATAAAGGAAGTGTTGTTAATGGAGAATGGAGCTTTGAGGCAGTCAGATCTATAGGAGGAGACAGGCCTGACAAATATCTTTATGTCCCTGACGGAGGAGGAGGCTGGACACCGTTGTCTGTTTTATTCACTGATATTCCTGATATCATAGATGTAGATGGCGATGATGATTTAGATATTCTGACATTTGATCCAGGAGGGGCTTATGTTACTTTCTATAGAAATCTACAAGTAGAAAATAACTTGCCTGTGGATAGTTTATTATTTGAAGTAGGGGATTTTTGTTTTGGAAAATTCAAAGAAAGTGGCGTTTCTGCAGATATATTCTTGAGTACGAATGGACTGTGTGCTCAGGAAATTATTACAAATGATGCACCTCCACCTAAAGCCCATGCTGGTTCTACAGTTATGGCTTTTGACAATGATGATGATGGAGATCTGGAGTTGGTTCTTGGAGATCTGGTAAGTAATAGTTTAGTATATCTCGAGAATGGTGGAGAAAATGGAAATAATCTTATAACTTCTGTGGACTTAGAATTCCCTAATTACGATGTTCCTGTAGACATGCCTATATTCTTGGGCTCATTTAATGTAGATGTAGATGGTGATGATCTTAAGGACTTACTGGTATCACCTAATGTTATAGGTAGTGTGCAGAATGTAGAGAACATACTATACTACAAGAATACAGGTAATGCTAACAGTCGTTTTTCATATCGCCAAAATGATTTTCTATCAGAAGAGACCATAGATTTTGGAAGCTTTGTAGCTCCAGCTTTTGTGGATTATAATGCTGATGGACTCATAGATATAGTGGTTGCTTCTGGCGGTATTTTTAATGGTACAAATGCAGAACTAAGATTGTATCTATTAGAGAATATAGGCACGAAGGCCCTGCCTTCTTATAGCTTAGTAGATGATGACTACTTAGAGTTCAGTGAGTATAATAATACATCGAGAAATCCAGCTCCGACATTTGGAGATTTGGATGGTGACGGAGATACTGACCTATTGATAGGAGACGAAGAAGGTTATTTATATTATTTCGAAAATACTGCTGGTGCTGGAGAGCCATTAAGTTATGGGACGCCTATCTACCAGTACAAAGATATTCTCGTAGGTTCTAAGGCAAGACCTTATATGGCAGACCTAAATGATGATGGTCTTATGGATATCATTGTCGGACAGAGAAAAACTGCAGCAAGAGATGGAATGACTGGTAATATCAATTACTTCCAGAATATAGGAGAAGTAGGGACGCCAGATTATGATGGAGACATCCTTAATTCGCCTAACATTTTTGTCTTAGGTGCAATGACAACAAGAGAAGGTTTACAGACATCTGCAGCCGGCGCATCCGTACCTTTTATTCACAAAATTGATGATGCCTGGCACTTTTTTGTGGGTGCACAGGAAGGCTTCATTAGTCATTTTACATATGATGGTTCTGATATTAATGGAGTGTTCCCTCGAGTAGATTCTACCTTTGGGAATATAGATATCGGCAGATGGAGTAGTCCGACTATGGCTGATGTAGATGATGATAATTTAATGGAAATATTAATTGGCAATTTCAGAGGAGGACTTAGTTTTTATAATACTAATATTGATTCTGGCACTTCAGCTGCAGCTGATATTTCGAAAGAGTCTCTTAAGATATTTCCTAATCCGACTAATGATATATTGAGAGTAGAATCTGTAGAATTTTCGAACAGTAACTATAAGATTTTGGACATTAATGGAAGGACTATCTATAGCGGCACAATATCTAATCATGAAATATCATTATCCTCGCTAACAACAGGCGTATACATCTTAGAGGTCAGTCAAAAAGGACAGAGATATATCGAGAAAATTATAAAGATCTAAGATCTACTTCCAAACAATAATGATCCAATTCTGACCATAGTGCTGCCCATCTCTATGGCAAGCTTATAGTCTCCAGACATACCCATAGATATCTCATTAAATATTTGATAGTCAATTGAATCGTTCGATTTTAAGGCTTTGAAATAATTTACCATATTAGAAAACTCTTGGACTGTAATCGACTCGTCAGATGTAAATGTCCCTATACCCATGACACCTCTGATACGGATATGATCTAATGCAGTGAGTCGTGGTAATTCGCTGACAAGTGTGTCATAATCATAGCCTGACTTACTATCTTCTTTCGCGATTTTTATTTGTAGTAAGATATCTATTACTCTATCATTCTTAGCAGCTTCCTTATCTATTTTTTCAGCTAATGATAGACTATCCACAGAATGTATACAAGCTATGAACGGTGCTATGTACTTTACTTTATTTTTCTGTAGCATTCCGATCATATGCCACTCTATGTCGTCAGGTAGAGCTTCGCTTTTTTCGGTTAATTCCTGCACACGATTTTCACCAAAGATCCTCTGACCTTTATCGTATAATGATTGTAGAGCAGATACAGGCTTAGTTTTAGACACTGCGACAAGTGTCGTATTAGTCATATCTAATTCTTCTATAAGTTGATCGTACATTTTACAATAGTTTATATAGACAGATCAATAGATAGGACAACTATAATGTTCTTAGAAGAGGCCAAAAAGATTGTTGTTAACCTGTTGTATGATATTACCGAAGTCTTCAGGATTCTTCTTGAAATCGGTATTGTCAGCATCTATGATTAATAACTTTCCTATATCGTAAGAATCTATCCACTCATTATATTTTTGATTAAGACGCTTAAGATAGTCTAGACTGATACTGCCTTCATAATCTCTGCCCCTTGTGTGTATATGCTCGACTAACTTAGGAGTACTTGCCTTAAGATATATTAGCAGATCAGGAGGTGATACCTGACTTGTCATAATCTCAAACAGCGTCCGATAATTATCATAATCTCGCTTAGACATGAGCCCCATTTCAAACAGGTTAGGCGCAAAAATATTAGCATCCTCATAGATTGTCCGATCTTGGATTACTATATTGTCTCCTGACTTAATATCAAGCAACTGACTATATCGGGAATTAAGAAAATATACCTGAAGGTTAAATGACCAGCGATGCATGTCGTCATAGAAATCGCTTAGGTATGGATTGGTGTCAGCATCTTCATACTGTACTTCCCAGTTAAAGTGCTTACCGAGCATCTCAGAAAGAGTCGTCTTTCCAGCGCCTATATTACCTGCTACTGCTATATGTTTAATGGAAGTTTCCAGAGTGGGTATTTTGGTTTATTTGTATACATAATGGATTGAGCGAGGATAAAATTACAATTTATACCGATTAGTGTCGAAATTGACGCAGATAAAATATGCAATATTCAACATCTATCGAAATTGTGGCATCAATAAATTTGAAATCTTCTAATTATGCAGGCATTAGACGGGAAACGGCTGATGATTATCTAAATAATTAATATTTAGATCGAAATCACATTAAATTGTGCCTTGACAATAATAAGTTTCTTAACGGTGTTCTGACAAGAAGAAAAGCAACGACAAGCCATGGCTGAAAAAATCATTGACATTCAAAACATAAAGAAAATCTACACTATGGGTGCAGAAAAAGTGCATGCATTAGATGGTGTAAGTCTTGAGATACATAAGAACGAATACATGGCTCTGATGGGACCTTCAGGTAGTGGTAAATCTACACTGATGAATCTCTTAGGATTATTAGATACACCTACTGAGGGCACTTACTATCTCAAAGATCAGATCGTCAGTCAGATGTCAGATTCTGAATTGGCAGAAGTCCGTAATAAGGAAATTGGCTTTGTCTTCCAGACATTTAATTTATTGCCGAGGTTGTCATCTTTAGAGAATGTAGCCCTTCCTCTTGTCTATTCTGGAATGAGTAAGAAAAATAGATTAGAGAGAGCCCAGCATGTACTCAGTACTGTAGGCTTAGGAGATAGAGTAGAGCATAGACCTAACGAACTCTCAGGTGGTCAGAGACAAAGAGTCGCTATCGCCAGGGCCTTAGTCAATGACCCTGCGCTGATTCTTGCAGATGAGCCTACAGGAAACTTGGATACTAAGACATCTATAGAGATCATGACCATCTTAGAAGAAATCCATAATCAAGGGAATACAGTGATACTAGTCACTCACGAGCCCGAGATTGCAGCCCACGCCCATCGTATTGTCAGATTAAGAGATGGTCTATTAGAATCTGATATTGTCAATGATAATATTGTAAGTGCTCATGATCCAGAGCATTTCTACAATAAAAACTAAAAGGTCTATGACGTTCCTTTGTGAATGAGCTTATATTTATATGATAATAATAAGCTCGTTACAATAATCAGATCATGAAAATATATACCAAAACTGGTGATAAGGGAACAACATCATTATTCGGAGGCACTAAGTTATCTAAAGATGATATCCAGATAGAAGCATATGGTACAGTAGATGAGCTTAACTCGTTCTTAGGCACTCTTATTAGCATGACGGAAGATACCGACTTAGACGCTGAATTAAAATCTATTCAGCCTATTCTATTTGATATCGGGAGCCACTTGGCATCTGATGGATCTCAGCCAGATTATCTTCCACCACTTCATGATAAGAATACGACAACATTAGAATCATCGATCGATCGTATGACCAAGAAGCTACCTAAGCTTAAGGCATTCATTATGCCAGGTGGTAATGCTCGGATTGCTCATGCACATGTATGTCGTGTCGTCTGTAGAAGAGCAGAAAGAAGAGTGGTGACTATGCAAAAGACTTCAGAACTTAATCCCATCATACAGATATATCTTAATCGTCTATCAGATTACTTCTTTGTAGTGGCTAGATATTTAGCTCTGATCGATGGTGTGGATGAAGTTAAGTGGAATGTGTAATCGGCCTGGGTATAGATTTGGATTACGAGAATCATATTAGTTTTCTCTACCGTTCAGATGCCAGTTAATATGTCGCATTCTATTTTCTCCTACTTTCAATTGATTCGCATCTATCACCTCTTGCACTTGATCTTTTAATCCTTCAGGAGCATGTACAAAAACGATCAAGCTATTCTGATCACATTTTTGATCTATTCTATTAAGACTATCCATCCCATAAGTGTTTATTTGCAGGATAACTTGTAGAGTATTCAGGCTATCGATTTTTCGTTGTATTTTCCAAAGCGAATCCCTAAGTATTTGTTGCTTAGCACTGAATGGCATGATTAAATCATTAGCTTCTTGCCAAATGGAATCTTTCAAATCTCCACTGAGATCACCTAAGTCATCTAACCCCCCTGAGAATCCATTAGAAATCATTATAGAGTCTACATAGGAGAAAAATTGACCTTTCAGCTTAGTTTGTCTCAGGTCTTGATCCCTACTCATGAGCTGACTTATCGAGTCACAGCTAAGTTCTACATTATTTGTGGATTTAGGATCGGAACAAGAAATGAATATAAGTATAGATGCCAGTAATAATGGATTTAAGTAATTCATCTATCCTATAGTGGGCATATGATAATTTTAAAGGACTTTAGGTCATTAAGCCTGATCTAAAAGTAATTCTGCATCTGTCTTCTTGTCGGTTTTCATATTCATAACATAATCGAAGAAGGCTACGAATAGCGGGATAAAGATCAAGTTACCCAATAAAGTATTTCTAAAGAATGGAACCCCTGCCATCATGGCTGTGGAAAAGCCACCAATGTTTTTAGGATAATTCATAGGGCTGAATGCCCAAGTTCCTGCATTGGTTATTAGAAAGAATAGGATAGATGCTGCTAATGTACCTCCTATCATTTTTGTAAATGTCTTACTATTTTTCATAACTATACCGACAATTACAGTCAGAATGAATGCTCCGTAGACATAACCCATGTACTCTGACCAAAGAACCAATCCTGTATGATCTGGAAAAAAGACTCTATTAATCGTATTATTCAGTACAAGATCGCTTAAGTATAAAGTAGCGATTGGGATAAGAAAGCATAAGTACTTGCGCTTAAGATACATACCACCCACAAGTGCCATAGCTGCTACAGGAGTAATATTGCTAATATGTGGCAGTAGCCTATATAATCCAGCTAATGCAATCACAATACTTACTGTCCAAATCTTATTAATCTTCATAAATGTACTTTCTACTGCAAAAATGCTTCAAATAATCGAATTTATTAATGATATGACAAGTTTTATTGATCTATAATCAGTAATATTCACACATTTATTAAGTTCTATTTCCATTCGTATTGTTGAATTCAATCGTTATTTTTAGGGTCTTTTAGATGATATAGGTTATCTGAGATTAACTGATTGTAGAATAAGTAGATAAGAGATGTTTTTTGAGAAAGCGTTTAGAGGTAAAAATCATTGGTGGAGATATATTGTTGTTACAATTGTCGTAGCGATAGGTTATGGTATAGGTCAACTACCACTCTCACTGGCATTGTATAGATCCATTACTGACAATCCAGAACTTACTACAGAGGACCTTCAGGCATTCCAAGAGAATCCTGATTTTTCCATATATGGGATCAATCCTAACATGGGTTTTGCACTCTTACTAATGATGTTCTTAGGAGCATTTGCTGCATTCTATTTTATTTATAAACCATTACATAATCGAGAATTTAAAAGTTTAGTTAACCCATTTTCCAAGATCAGATGGAATCGAGTTTTTCTTGGATTCGGAATATGGCTGACCATGACGGTTATCCTAGAGATTGTAGGCTATTTCTTAGATCCTGGTAATTACACTTTTCAGTTTAAGTATAACACATTTATTCCACTGGTCTTAATATCTCTTTTGGTATTACCGATACAGACAAGTACGGAGGAGTTATTTTTTAGAGGTTATCTGATGCAGGGAATTGGAACATCTCCTTTGTATAAGATTATTGCCGTGCTAATAGCAATCGGTGTAGCATATACTTTTTTCAGTTTTGGTTCTGGTATGGACCTCATGCAGAGTGGAACTGAGGCCACTGATATTCGTGTGGCGATGCTCTCTTCAGGACTGATGCTTGTGACGATATTGGTTCTATTTCTGGTCAGTTTTCTTCTTATTAAACTTATGAATGGCCTCAGTATCCCAAAGGATAGTATACTTAATAAAAACACAAAGTGGCTGCCATTAATAATTACTTCGATACTTTTCGGGTTGATACATTCTATGAACCCTGAGATAGAGAAATTTGGATTTGCTATTATGCAAACGTATTACATATGTGCTGGTCTTGTGTTAGGCGTGATGACGATTATGGATGATGGATTAGAATTAGCCTTGGGAGTCCACGCTGCAACTAATTTTTCAGGTGCTGTATTCGTAGGATACTCAGGTGCTGCCATTCAGACCGATGCTCTATTTAAGACAACAGAAGTTAATCCTGTGCTATTGATCATATTCTTTATCATCATGTCGATTTGCTTTCTTTTATATATGAAATATAGATATCAATGGGGTTCCTTTGCCACAATATTTTCATCTATAGAAGATCCAGATAAGATTACGCTTAACAATGAAAATTATAATACACTTTAGAATGAAATATACTTCTTACACTGCCTTATTACTTTTATTATGCACTCTATCTTATGCTCAGCCAGATAGATGGCAACAGTATGCAGAATACGAGATGTCTATAGATATGGATGTGGAGTCCTATCAGTTTACAGGAGAGCAGACAATCGAGTACACTAACAATTCTCCTGACACCTTAACTCATGTTTTCTATCATCTCTACTTTAATGCATTCCAACCTAATAGTATGATGGATGTCAGGTCTCGTGGGATAGAAGATCCAGATAGAAGAGTAGAATCGAGAATATCTAAATTGTCAGATTCTGAGATAGGATATCACAAGATCGAGTCGTTAGAGCAAGATGGAAAGATGGCGAAGTACCATGTAGAAGGTACGATATTAGAGGTCAAGCTACCGTTACCCATCATGCCAGGAAAAACGACTAAACTAAAAATGAAATTTAACTCGCAGGTTCCAGTGCAGATTAGAAGAAGTGGACGAGATAATGCAGAAGGAATTAGTTTATCTATGTCACAGTGGTATCCTAAGTTATGTGAGTACGATTATCAGGGTTGGCATGCTAATCCATATGTAGGAAGGGAGTTCTACGGGGTCTGGGGGAACTTCGATGTGAAGATTAAGATAGATAGAAAGTATACTGTGGGAGCTACTGGAGTAGTTCAAAATCCTAAGGATATGGGACATGGCTACAGTGATAAGAATACGAAGAAGAAAAAGTTATTCGGAAAGAAAAAATTAGAGTGGAGATTCAAAGCAGAGAATGTGCATGACTTTGTATGGGCAGCAGATCCCGATTACACGCATTTGATTAAGAAAACAGACTCTGGGACGACTCTACATTACTTCTTCCAAGAGAATGAATCGACAAAAGAAAACTGGGAGAATCTACACTCTGCTATGAATGAGGCAGAGAAGTATATGAATAAGAGATACGGGAAGTATCCATTCCCCACTTACGCATTCATACAAGGAGGTGACGGAGGTATGGAATATCCTATGGCAACACTAATTACAGGAGAGAGAAATTATACCAGTCTTGTAGGTGTGTCCATACATGAATGGATGCACAGCTGGTATCAGATGGTACTGGGAACTAATGAGGCACTCTATGCATGGATGGATGAGGGATTTACATCGTACGGATCTGCTGAGGTAATGAATCATCTAAGAGCGAAAAAGCTCATTCCGGGAGAAGTAGTAGATGACCCACATTATAATACCGTTAGAGGTTACTGTCGTTTTTCTCAGAGTGGAAAAGAAGAGAGTCTCATAACTCATGCGGATCATTTTACAAGTAATACAGCTTATGGTGTAGGTGCTTATACCAAAGGTGCTGTATTCTTACAGCAGATAGAGTATATCGTAGGTGTGGAAGCATTCGACAAGATACTAAAGAGATATTATAATGACTGGAAATTCAAACATCCAAATACCAATGACTTTATCAGAATTGCAGAGAAGGTATCTGGTATAGAGTTAGATTGGTTTAAGGAATATTTTGTACAGTCTACTCATACAATAGATTATAGTGTTGCATCTGTAGATGCAAATAACGGAAGTGCCATCATAAACTTACAAAAGATCGGTGTCATGCCGATGCCATTAGATATCCGAGTGGAGCTTAACAATGGCTCAGCAAAAAATTATTATGTCCCTCTACGTATGATGAGAGGAGAGAAAGGAGACGATATGTTCTCTGGAACTGTATCTCCAGATTGGCCTTGGACACATCCTTATTATACCTTAGAGATAGATACAGACATTAGTAATATTAAAACGATAACGATAGATCCCTCAGGAAGATTAGCAGATATCAATATTGATAATAATGTATGGCCTACTTCGATGAATGATGAAAGTTTGAAGAATTAGAGTTATATCTCTTTGGACAATATTTTATTACTTTATTTAACGCTTTCAGGACAGGACACATGAGCAATAAAAAAAGCGATCACCCATTGGATGATCGCTTTTTTTATATCAATAATACTTAGCTAAAGTTCTATGCTCTCACATTTTTAGCTTTGTTCTTAATCTTCTTCTTTCCCTTAGTCATTTTTGCAAGATTAAGCGCTTTGTTAGCATCTATGATACCACCACTTACGCTTAACTTAGAGAATGGCGTCTTATCACCTTTAGTACCTGGTATAATAACTGATTGTGATGTCTTCGTAGAAGTTGCCATCAGGATATGTTTAACTTGCTCAGCTGTCAATGTAGGATAATAAGATCGTAACATCGCAGCTACACCAGCAACTACAGGTGCTGCCATACTTGTACCTTGTAGTGGCTCATATTTATTATCTGGAACCGTAGAATAGATAGCCATTCCTGGAGCAAAGAGGTCTACATTTTTCTCTCCATAATTAGAAAATGGAGCAGAAAGGTTTTCTCCATTTTGATAATTTAATGCGCCGACTTCTACCCAGTTTTTATAGTGCTTAGTTTTGCCTTTAAAGAATAAAAAACCTTTGCCCTTGTATGTGTCATTAGGGTAGTTATCTTCTATATCATTATTTTGACCAGAATTACCTGCAGCGTGTACAAGTAGTACGTCATTTTTCTCTGCGTACTTAATCGCATCTTCCACTACTTTTTCATACCAAGAATGACCTTTACCGAAACTCATATTGATGATAGAAGCACCATTGTCTACAGCGTATATGATAGCGTTAGCTACGTCTTTGTCTCTCTCATCACCATTTGGCACAGTTCTTACTGACATGATTCTCACATTATCAGCGACACCGTCCATTCCTATTTCATTATTTCTGACTGCGCCTATAATTCCTGCTACATGCGTCCCGTGTCGTGCATCTGGACCTTCTACATCATTGTTGCCATAGTACTTCTCATACGGGTCTGAGTAGTTGTCTCCTATAATCTGACGAGAATCAAAGTCTGGGTTATAATGATATTTAGCTTGACTGGTGTAGTATTCCTTTCCACCTTCCATATCTGCTAATACAACCTTTTTGAATTCAGCGATATCTTCTACTTCTTGACCTCGAGATATTTGATCTAATAATATATTCTTTCCCATAGTAACTGCCTCATCTGTAGCTTCTATAGATTGTAGATTTTCTAGAGAAGGCTTCTTACTATCTAAAGCACTACTTATTGCATCTAATGATCTAACGACATTAGTCTCATACTCTTCCATTCTCGTTAGACTAGCTTCTGCACTTGCTCTATTAGTTTCTACTTGTTCTTTCCACTTTACCCATTTGTCATATATTTTTTTGTCACCTTTCGATAATTTCTTGACATCTGCGCTTTCAAACTTATATCTGTATTTCGCATATAATCTGGTAACCTCAAGGGTCTCATTATTCACATTACCATCCTTTCCACCTATAAAATTCCATCCATTGACATCATCGATGTAACCGTTCTTATCATCATCTATGTTGTTACCAGGAATCTCGTCTGTATTGACCCATACGTTATCTGCAAGATCTTCATGTTCTACATCTACTCCTGAATCAATGACTGCAACCACTACAGGTGTAGATGCCTTGCCTTTAAGTGATTTAGAGTATAATTTTGTCAGACCTATACCCATAGCTCCATCTTTAACGGGCTCTTGTAGATGCCAACCTGGATTTTGGGCAAATGAAGGACTAAGAATAGCTAATGTTAGCAGTGCTATGATTGATATCAGTTTCATTTGTAAATTTATATTTTTATAAAAAGCAACGAATATATAACGATTTAAGAGAGCAAGAGATGAGAAATTTCCTTTTTTAAGGAAACATTAAGCAACTTTGCGCAGAAATCATGCAAAAGTGTAAGAAATGACAAATTGGAAAAAGTATTGTATTACGTCTTTAGCTCTGCTATTATTGATTATAATGAAGACTTCTGGTCAGAATAGCATGGGGCTTGGCTTCGGATACTCTGTATACAAAGGAGATCTGAGTCAGCCAGGTGTTTTTGGTGATTTTACTCAAGCAGGAATGGCCTTTAATGCTTATTACAAACTACAACTTAGAAGATCGATAAGACTTAGATTGGGTTTCTATCATGGTCAGATCAAAGGTGATGATGGATTCTCGGATGACATTACAAGGAATAGAAGAAACCTGAGTTTTAGAAATAATATATCAGAACTGAGTATCGCTGGTGAGTATAATTTTTCTAATGACTATATCGGTGGATCTCCACTTAGTTTCTATGCATTAGGCGGACTATCAATATATCGCAGCAGCCCTAAGACATTCTATAATGGACTGGAATATAACTTAAGAGAATTACAGACCGAAAATCAGTCTAAACCATATGGTCTTTATCACCCAGGAATCATATTAGGAGGAGGCATGGAATATGAACTGAATGATGGTGTCTCATTAAGTTTAGAGCTAATCGGTCGAGTGTCTAATAATGATTATATAGACGATGTCAGTGGCAATTATCCTGTCTATGATGATATTCTCAATGAGCAGGGACAGCTGTCAGCAATACTATCAGATAGACGAGACGAGTTCTTAGGCATACCAGAAGGATCTATAGATGCACAGAATAATGGAAATAAGAGAGGCTCTCCAGAAAGTAAAGATTACATTATTACCATTATGATAAATATGGTCATCAGAATCAATGCAGCAGATTACACAGGGAAGAATAGAAAAAGAATACTTTGTCCTTCGGCTAATTAGATTAAGTGGAGGATAATCAATACTATAAGATACTTTCTGAATATTGGGGTTACTCTGAGTTCCGAGATGGGCAGTTAGAAGTAATATGTAGTATATTCTCATTGCGTGATACATTAGCAGTACTGCCGACAGGTGCAGGTAAGTCTATATGCTACCAAGTTCCTGGGCTACTGATGGAAGGTGTGACAATTGTAGTCAGTCCACTGATAGCCCTGATGAAAGATCAGATCTCAAGTCTCAAAAAAAGAGGGATCAAAGCTGCAGGTATCATGACAGGTCAGAGCAGCAGAGAGCAAGATGTTATTCTAGATAATGTCGCTTATGGAGATATCAAATTTCTTTTCGTTTCCCCAGAGCGTCTCCAATCTAAATTATTTCAGACACGATTACGTAAGTACAATGTCTCCATGATTGTCATAGATGAAGCCCACTGTATAAGTGAGTGGGGGCATGACTTCAGACCAGAATACAGAAAGATATCAGAAGTGATGGATCTGATCAAAAGAGTCCCTTACCTTGCTCTAACTGCCACAGCCACTGAACGAGTACGTGCAGATATAGTCAGCAGTCTGGAAATGAATGAACCTAAGGTATTGTTACATTCTCCAGTCAGACATAATATCTCTTACAAAGTATATAGATCTGAGAATAAGCAGATAGTACTCCGACAACTGATCGGAAGAATCAGAGAAGGATGCAGCATCATCTATGTCAATACCAGAAAGGCTACGATTCAAATAAAAAGATACTTAGCTCAACATAATCTTACAGCTCATGCCTTCCACGGTGGCATGAGTATGAAAGAAAGAAATGCAGTGGTGGAAGATTGGGATAATGGCAAGATAAGAGTCATGATCGCTACTAAGGCATTCGGGATGGGAATAGATAAGTCAGATGTACGCCAAGTTATCCATTACAATCTTCCAGAATCAGTAGAAGCATATGTGCAGGAAGCTGGTCGTGCTGGTAGAGATGGAAAATATTCGGAAGCAATTATTATTATAAATAATGCTGATATTGCTAAAGTCAAAACCAGAGGAGAAGATCTGTTTCCATCATTAGAATACATCAAAAAAGTCTACATCCAATTAGGCGTATATTTTAGAATAGCATCTGGTGACAGCCATGAGGAATATAAATCTTACAATCATATAGATTTCTGTGAGAAGTATGGAATGCCAAAATTCAAAACTATCAATGCATTAAGATTCCTCCACAAGTCAGAATTAATACAATTATCAGAAAGCATCACAGCTCCTTCCTTATTATCTCTCCATGAGATCAGTATCAAGCGTCTGCTGTCAGATAATCAGACATCAGAAAAGATGAAGTCATTCATTAAGTTGCTGCTCAGAAATTATGAGGGATTATTCTTTTCTCAGGTGGCCATAGATGAAGCGTTTGTTGCCAAGAAGTTTTCTGTAGATATGGCTAAGGTTGTAGAAGCTCTGAATTGGATACAAAAGCAAGAAATGGGTCGTTACAGTCCATCATTAGGAGGCGCAGTAATCCGATTCAATAACTACAGATATAAAAATAATGACATCAAAATAGAGGAGAGCATCTACAATGGAACTAAGCAGAGATATGTAGATTTTACCAATTCGATTCTCTTGTATGTCAATAGTTATATCTGCAGACAAGCGTATATTTCTAAGTATTTTGATTTTGATCCAGATATAGAATGTGGTATCTGTGATATCTGTCAATCTAAAACAGATGTAAATGTAGACTCTAAGTCTATTAGAGAAAGTCTTATAGAATATATATCACTGAAAATCTGTGACTTAGATGACTGCCTTTCATGTTTTGATTATAAACTAAAGAATCAAGTGATCGGAGAATTATCCATATTAGAAGAGGAGAATGTCATTTCGATTAAAGGCAATGTCGTACAATTCAATGCTAAATCTGCTATATGAAGAAATCTATCTTAATATGCAGTACTTCCTACCATCAGTACGATAGACGATTACAAAGAATAAGCAATAGCTTATCTGATAACGGACACGAGACCTATTGGATATCAAGAAGTTATGATAACAAAGCTAAATCAAAGTCTCAAGTTATTCATATTCCGATTAACACATATTTTGGCTCAGGAATCCTGTTCTACTTGGAATATAACATCAGATTATTTTGGAGAATACTATCTACTTCATCCGATTTAATATGCAGTGTAGACTTAGATACGCTTCCTGCTTGCGCCTTAGCGACTTTATTGTCTAAAAGTAAGTTAGCCTTCGATGCACATGAGATCTTCTATGAGGTGCCAGAATTAGAAGGCAAATTATTCAAGAAATGGATATGGAAGACCGTAGCTCGGCTTTTCATCAGAAGATCTGATCTTAATTACACTGTCAATAGCTCTCTCAAGAAACATTACGAGCAAGCGTATGGAAAGCCATTCCATGTCATCATGAATGTGCCAGAAAAAAGCCTTGATATAGAAGTAGATAAGAATAGACATGAACTAAAGACATTAGTATATCTCGGTGTCATCAATAAAGGCAGAGGCATAGATATCGCAATCCAATCTCTGAAGCAATTACCAGATTATAAACTTATCATAATAGGAGAGGGAGATGAGAGTGAAGCCATGCGAGAATTATGTAAAGAGAATGGGGTAGAGGATAGGGTAGAATTTACCTCATTTGTAGCACCTGAGAATATTGCAACTGTGCTTAAGAAAGGAAGCATCGGAATCAATCTCTTAGTAGCCGAAAGCGAAAATTACAGATTATCATTGGCCAATAAGTTTTTTGATTATATGCACAATCATCTTCCATCCGTTAATATGAGATATCCTGAGTATGAGAATATCCTATCTCAAAATAAAGTGGGTCTTATGGTAGATGACTATACGGTGCAAGACCTTGTGGAGGCAGTAAGGATGTTGGATGACTTCAGTCTTTATTATGAGCTTGTGGATAATTGCGAAGTGTTTAAAGGGCAATATACTTGGGAGCGTGAGAAGGAGGAATTGGTTCGGTTGTATAAAGTATAATAAATATGAGTTTGGTGGTTATGAATGATAAAATGCAGATGTAATATATAATGAATAATCAAGTTTTACAAGCATGGGGGATGCCTTTCAATAGAAATTTAGATCCTAATTTAAATGGGTTTCTTTTAGGTAAAGGAGGGAATCAAATAGGTTGGATTAAGAAGATGTCTACCTATAATTTCCAAGAGCTAAACCATATTGACATATGGTAAAATGTAAGTTCTAGTTTTGGTGGTTGTAAGTATTTTTATCATACACGAGATAAGAATATTATGAAGCTTATTATTAATACATTCGAAATATTCCAGATGTCAGGTAATCTCTTCCCTATGTTTAAATGGGAATTAGAAAATTTATATTATAATTTAGAATCTAAGCAATATGTGGTTAATCATGTAGATGGGCAGAAATTATTTGAGTTCAAATTTAAAAGTCCTATAGTAACCAAATATTTATCATGTGGAATCTTGCTTTTTCAAAATAATGAAAAAGAAAATAACTGGATAAAATGCTTAGATCCAAATGGTGGTCATGAAAAATGGAAGATAGAATACCCCTGGAAAATTATCCGACTTGAAATATATCAGAATATTATAATATTAGAGTATCATGCTTATGATAATCTCAGATCAGATAAAGGATATGAGGGTGAAAGACACTGGTACAAACCAAATAAATTCACCATTGCAATAAATGGAGAATCTGGAGCTGAAATATGGCGACAACCTTTTGCCTACAGTAAAATAGATTACAAGAATGGAGTTATATTATCAGGAGGTGGGGTTAGTCATTTGAATAATCCTCAAGTATATGTAGTAGATATTGAGTCTGGCAAATTATTAAGTAATCTACAAGTTAACCAAGAAGTTCAGTTAGGGTATTATCCGCATTTTGTTGACGAGACAGGAATCTATTATACTGTCCATAGTGGATCATTTGGGAAGATAGATAAGTCTAATGGTTCGATTATTTGGGAATTCGATCTCACAGATAGTCATGGGAAAAAGCGAAAAATATCTGATTGGCTTTTACTCGAGAATGGCAAACTTGTATTACAAACTCTAGCTAATCATCCTAATGGGGGCTTTACCTGCATATTTGATCCTTTAGAAAACTTATCAAATAAAAACTATGTTAACTACAAGAAATAAGTTAACTACAAAAATTAGATTTATAAAATAAGGTCAACAAAGTAATTCGTTGACCTTATTTTATTTTTTAGTTACTGCACCAATTCCTTCTTCCCAGCCAAATCCAAAAAGAAAGCATACTCAAGAGCCGTCTCACGGTATCGCTCGAATCTTCCCGACTTACCGCCATGACCAGCACCCATTTCTGTATGTAGCAAAAGCGGATTATTATCAGTCTTATACTCACGTAATTTAGCGACCCACTTAGCCGGTTCCCAGTACTGCACCTGGCTATCATGGTAACCTGTAGTTACAAGCATAGCTGGGTAATCTTTCTTCTCTATGTTATCGTATGGTGAGTAAGATTTGATATAATCGTAGTAGGCTTTATCATTCGGGTTACCCCACTCGTCATACTCACCTGTAGTCAGTGGAATGGTTTCGTCGAGCATCGTTGTCACCACATCTACAAAAGGCACTGCAGCAATAGCACCTTTCCAAAGGTCAGGCTCCATATTAATAACAGCACCTACAAGCAATCCGCCAGCACTTCCACCCATGCAGAAATGATTCTCCGGACTAGTGTACTTGTTGTCTACAAGATACTGACCACAATCTATGAAGTCTGTAAAAGTGTTTTTCTTATTAAATAATTTTCCATTCTCATACCATGCTCTACCCATTTCTTGACCTCCACGAATGTGAGCAATGGCAAATGCAAAACCCCTGTCTAATAATGATAATCTGACCGAGCTGAAATATGGATCCATGCTAGCACCATAAGATCCATAACCATATAGCAGAACTGGCTGGCTACCATCTTTTTTAAATCCCTTCTTGTAGACAATACTCAGAGGTACTTTCTCTCCATCTCTCGCAGGAGCCATTATTCTCTCTGATGTATATAGTGTATTGTCAAAATCACCAACGACTTCTTGTCTTTTCTTAAGTTCGAGAGTCTTGGTATTAAGATCATAATCATAGGTCGTGCCAGGAGTAGTCATAGACGAGAAGAACACTCTGACCTTATCACTTTTGTATTCTGGATTTACTGACGTATACGCCATATACGCTTCTTCTTCGAAGTCTATATAATGACCATTATCTAAGTTGTCCCATGGCAATACTCTTACTTTAGTCATGCCATCTTTTCTTTCATTGATCACAAGATGAGATTCGAATATTTCTAAGTTGGATACGAATACCTTATCAGAGTGAGGTATGAAGTCTTTCCAGTTCTCTTTTCCGGTTTCTGTCTCAGGAGTTGTCATTACCTTGAAGTTCTTAGCGCCATCTTTATTAGTGACGATGTACCACTTATCACCATAATGAGATATGCCATATTCGAGATCACGCTCTCTTTTTTGGAATAATTTAAATTTTCCATTCGGTTGGTTAGCATCTATAGTATGGAACTCATTAGAAACTGTGGCGTAGGATCCTATGACAATATACTTCTGAGATTTTGTCTTATATACATAGCATGAGAATGTCTCATCTTCCTCGTGATATACTTCTACATCCTCACTACTCGGCTGACCTATTGTGTGTCTGTATATTTTATAAGCCCTTAATGCATCATCTTTTCTTGTATAGAAAACTGTCTTGTTATCATTAGCCCATGTGACTCTACCAGTAGTATTTAGGATTACATCGTCTAAGTAATCACCAGTTGTTAGGTTTTTAAATTTTACATCATACTTCCTTCTCGATAGAGTATCTTCTCCATAAGCCAATATCTGATTATTAGGAGACACGGATAATCCAGTCGCTTGGTAATAATCATAAGACTTAGCTAACTCATTAGCATCTATCATCAGTTCTGACTCAGCTGATAATTTCCCCTTTTTTCTACTGTAAATGGGGTACTCTTTCCCTTCCTCGTATTTAGTCAGATAGAAATACTCATTCTTAAAATAAGGGACAGACTCATCGGTCTGCTTTATTCTCCCTGTCATCTCTTGGAATAATTTCTCTTTATAATCATCCAGATGAGAGGTCATGTTATCTGTATAGCTATTCTCAGCATTTAGATAATCTAATACCCTCTGAGTCTGAGCATCAGGAGATTTAGCAGCCTTTTGTTCGTCTGAGAGCTTCATCCAATAATAGTTATCTATACGCTCATCACCATGCATAGAAAGTTTCTTCTCTTGTTTCTCTGGTATTGGGGGATTATATTCTTTATTATTCATCATTGTAGAAGGTACGTTATTCTGATTTTCTGTTTTGACATTTTGACATCCTATGCACAAACCTATGATAGATATCAGGTATATTAATTGGTTAATCGCTCTCATGTTCAAATTTGTGAAAAATTGTTTAAAACATAGTAAACGATAAATTTAGTCATATAAATAGAAAATATATATTTGTCGTCCTGTGAAGTTAAAAAGCCTATATATAAAAGGATTTAAGAGTTTCGCTAACGAGACCAATATCCATTTCCAAGAGGAAATAACTGGAATTGTCGGACCTAATGGTTCTGGTAAGTCTAATATAATCGATGCCATAAGATGGGTTCTCGGAGAACAAAAGAGTAAAGGTCTTAGACTTGATAAAATGATTGATGTCATTTTTAATGGAACTAAGAATAAGAAGAAAGCGAGTGTCGCTCAAGTTTCTATGACATTTGAGAATTCTAAGAAGCTCATTCCTTTAGAATTTGATGAAGTTAAAGTATCGAGAATATTATACGATACTAATGAAAGTGAGTACCGAATTAATGATGTCGCTTGCCGATTGAAAGATATTAGGAATCTTTTTCTCAACACTGGTATCGGGTCTAACAGCTATGCGATTATAGAGTTAGGTATGGTAGATGATATTCTACTAGATAAAGAGTCCGCTCGTCGAAAAATGTTCGAACAAGCAGCAGGAATCGCTAAATATAAGGTCAGAAAGCATGAAACACTTAATAAGCTCAAAAGTACTCAGGCAGATCTCAATAGGATAGAGGACATCCTATTCGAATTAGAGGCGAATCTAAAATCACTCGAAAGACAAGCCAAGCGTACTAAGAAATACTATGATCTCAAGACAGAGTATAAAGACCTAAGTGTCAAAAATGCTGTCGTGGGACAAAAGGAAGCACTGGCCAAAGAGCAAACACTCAAATCCGAATTACTATTACTTAATGAAAAGTATAATGAATCTACAAAGCTCTTACATGAGTTAGAAGCAGAAGTAGAAAAGAATAAAAAGGACAACCTGGAGAGTGAGCAGTTGCTTAGCCACAAGCAGAAAGAATTCAATGAAATAACAGATAAGATCAGGACTAAGGAAAATGAATTAGAAATCAAAAAACAAAATATAGAGTTTGCTTTACAGAATATAAGAAGAGCAGAGAACAACCAAAATCAGTTCAAAAAATCTTCTGAAGAAATTGCAGAAATTATTAGGCTAAAAGAAGAAGAACTAAAAGCCAAACAGGAGCTATTACCTGAGTTACAGAAGCAATATGATGCAGCTAAGGAAGAGTTTGAAAAAATAGAGTCAGAGCGTCAAAAGATTCAAGGAGAGAACTCCGTAGAAATAGATAAGTTAAAGGAAATAGAAACTCAGCGATTTGAACTCGAAAAAACAATCATCGAGATCAAAAGTAAGTATGACAATTCTGAGCAAAATGCCATAGCTATAACAGGAGAACTCGGGAATCTAAAGTCTATGCAATCTGACCTAATAGGGCAGAGGGATACGATAGGTGAGGAACTTACCATCGCTGAAGGGGAGTATGATGAGCTGGTATTGAAATCAAAAAACATAAGAGACGAGAGAGAAAATCTCGCTGAAACATTAAAGACAGAATCAGAATCATTATCTAAATTAGAGAGAAGATTCGATGCACTAAGTGGTGAGTACAAGTTACTCAAGGACATGGTGGATAACTTCGAAGGATTCCCAGAGTCAGCGAAGTTCTTAAGTAAGCAATGGGAAGATCCTAAGCCGATATTATCTGATATCATAGATTGTGATGAGACCTACAGAGAAGCTATTGAGTTATACTTAGAGCCATACTTAGCTTACTTTATACTGGATAATATAGATGAAGCTAAGCAATCCATAGATCTACTAAGACAAGCTCAGAAGGGTAAGTCACAGTTTTTTATACTATCCAGTTTCCAAGATAAGAAGACACATGAGATCAATCTCAGTCAGTATGGTAGTGCTGCCATTAATGTGGTTAGAACTAAGGAGAAGTATCAGTCACTACTGCACCATCTACTATATAATGTAGTCATCGTAGATGATAATACAATTCTGAATGGATCACTTCCAGATGATAACCTAACTTATCTTTCTAGTAGTGGCCATGCTAACAGATCGAGATATACTGTGAATGGTGGTTCGATTGGATTATTTGACGGAAAGAGAATCGGCAGGAAGAATGAGTTAGAGAAGTTACATAGGCAGATACAAGTTTTGGAATCAGAAATCACAGATCAAAAATCTAAAACAGAAGCACTCAATGAGAAACTCTCGACACTTACTATAGAAGACCTACAGCAGAGTATCGTACAGAAAAGAAGTCTCAAGAATAATCTCGAGATTAAAAAAGCAGAGATAGATACTAAGTATGCCTCCATGATATCTTCCATAGGAGACTTAGGTGGTAGACTTCGATTATTAGACACCAATAAGAGTGAAGCCGATGAGAGTATAAAAGAGTTAAGTGCCAAACTTAATGCATTGACTACAGAGCTAAATTCTCAGAGCGACCTTGTCAATAATCAGACAGGACAATTAGATACACTGACAACTAACTATGGTGAGATCAGTAATCGTTATAATCAAGCACAACTCGACTGGGTCAAGCATAATAACGAAATCGAAAATATAAATAAGGACATCATATTCCGTAATCAGCAAGTCAAAGAATATGAAGAGAAAATCAGCGAAGTGACTCAAGAAATTACGGAGGCTAATGAGTCAAAATCCAACACTGAATTACTTGTCAAAGAAGTGAACGAGGCTCTATATGAAGAATATAAATTAAAAGAAGGTAAGCAATCAGAGCTAACAGAAACAGAACAAAGTTTCTTTTCTAACAGAAGCTTCATTACTGAGAAAGAAGATAAGATAAAGCATACGAATAGAAAATTACAGAACCAACAAATAGAGATCAATCAACATAAAGATAAACTCACAAGTGTAGAATTTGATCTTCATTCTGTAAAAGAGAGGTTGAAGATAGAATTCAATATAGATCTTGTTTCTCTTGAAGTAGATTTCGATACTGAAGATGAGGAACTCATGAGTCAGATGATGGAACGTTATGCTAAGGTGAAAAAACGCTTAGATAACTACGGCGAGATCAATCCTATGGCAGTAGAAGCTTACGATGAGATCAATGAGAGATATGTCTCTATGAAAACTCAAAGAGATGATATCTTAGAAGCAGAAGAGTCACTCAAGCAAACAATCAAAGAAATCGATAATGAAGCGACAGAGAAATTCTTAGAAGCATTCTACTTAGTTAAGGATAACTTTAAAGAGGTATTCAGAAGTCTATTCTCAGACGAAGATGATTGTGATCTTATATTATTGAATGCTGAGAATCCATTAGAATCTCTTATAGAGATAGTTGCAAAGCCTAAGGGCAAAAAACCTAAGGTTCTCTCTCAATTATCAGGAGGGGAGAAGACATTAACAGCCATTGCATTGTTATTCTCACTATACCTTCTTAAGCCAGCGCCGTTCTGTATTTTTGATGAGGTGGATGCACCTCTGGATGATGTGAATATTGTTAAGTTCTCAAGATTAATAAAGCGATTCTCGAAGGAATCACAATTCATAATTGTAACTCACAACAAATCTACAATGGCTGGTATGGATACACTATATGGTGTGTATATGCAAGAGCAAGGTGTATCAGGTATATCACAAGTAGACTTCCGAGAATATGAGCATACAGATAGCTACCAGACTATCAATGTGTAAAAGCAATGTATAAAAGAAAAAGAGCCTAAGGAATACCTTAAGCTCTTTGTTTGGTTTTAACAGTTGCTTGATCTAACTAATAATTAAGCAGTAGTTAAAATTCAAATATGATGCCAAATTCTAAAAAATTCTAATCCCTACATTAACTAACACCCTGCTTGGCCTTGCGTCGAAATCAAATTCCTGTCCGGCGATATTTATGTGTTCTCCGAATTTTGAAAAATTTCCTTCATATTCTAAACCCAGGTTTACCTTTCCTATATCAAATCCTACACCTACTAAAAAACCATAATCCGCCGTATCGAACCGCTCATCATAATCACTCCAAGCAAATAAGTCAGAAGTCGTATTTAGATTAAGATGTGCAACAGGGCCAGCATATAGGTCTAAAATCGCAACATCCAAACCTACAAGAAGAGGTATATCAAGATTTGTAAACTTTTCGTTCACAACATTGTCCACAATACCGCCTCCATCATCATTCAGTGTGTATTCTACCTTTGTAGAATGGAGCATAATACGAGGTTCTAAAAATAGGCCTCCTAGCTGTATTTTAGTAAAAACGCCACCATGAAAACCTATCTTAGCATCTTTAAATGCTATTGTTTGGTCATTAGGTGTAATTATATCAGTAGGAGAGTTAAGGTCAAAAGTGTGCATACCGAATTTCAGTCCTAATTGAAGCTGAGATATAGCACTTTGTGATAAAAACAAGCCAATTAGGAGTAAAAAGGTCGTTTTGTTCATTTCAATTAATTTTAAGTTTAGGAATTATCTAACATTTGGAGGTATAACGATAATAATAAGCAAATAGGGACATATTAAGAAGAAATTTATATGAATATTAACAGTATCGAATTTATAGGAAGCTTTGAATATGAAGACCAATGCCCCAAGACAGATCTACCTGAATACGCTTTTATAGGCAGGTCTAATGTGGGAAAATCTTCATTGATTAATCTTATCACCAATAGAAATGATCTGGCCAGAATATCAGGAACACCAGGAAAAACTCAAACAATCAACTACTTCTTAGTCAATGAATCATGGTACATAGTAGATCTTCCAGGCTACGGCTATGCAAAAGTGTCTAAAAGACTGCGTGAGAAGTGGACTAAAAACATCAGACAGTACTTGAAAAAACGAGCATCGTTATATTGCGTTTTTTCATTAATTGATAGCAGACATATCTTACAAGAGTCAGATCTTAATTTTGTAAACTGGTTAGGGGAGAATGAGATACCCTACGCTATTGTGTATACCAAAATCGATAAAATAAAGAATAAGATCAAAGAAAACATAGCGTCCATCGAAAGTGAATTATTACAGCATTGGGAGTATCTGCCTACCCAATTTCAGACAAGTACAGTCTTAAGACAAGGTCATGAAGACATTTTAACATTTATTGAAAAAATCAATAATAATTAGCCACTTTTACATATGATAACGGTCGATAGAGCAGATAACTTATCACATATAATACCGTCGTTAGAGGATTGGCCGATTAATCAATTTGCTAAGGATAGAGACGGATTTATTGATCGACTTATAGACTTCACACTAAATAGACTATTACAGTCTAACAGTACACCTTTAGAATTATTATCTAAGTCAGTCTACCTTGAGAGACAGAGATCTAAGAACAATCCATGGAAGGTCGATCCATCAGATGAGGTTGCATATTGGAAGTCACTAACAAAGGAAGTAGAAGGTACTAAAACTGCAAAGGATCCAGAGTCAGAACAGATAAAAATTCTTAAGAGGGTAGTACACAGATATTCTGAGGAGATCTTAGGAGATTTCAATAGTAAGACCTTTATCTTTGCAAGAAAATTTTTGAGTTCTCTATTTAAGCGATTACTTAATAATGGCTGGGGAAGAAATCATAAGGGCATTTGGGGTAGTAGAGATGATGTTAGAAAGAAGATTATAGTTGATGGAAACGTCGAAGACGTCAGAAGTTTATTTAATAAAGGAACTGTTGTCATAGTACCTACACATTATTCTAATCTTGATTCCGCTTTGATCGGTTATGGGGTAGATATGAAACTTCGAATCCCTGCATTCGCATATGGAGCAGGGCTCAATCTTTATGACTATGAGTTAGTTGCTTACTTTATCAATAGATTAGGGGCATATAGGGTAGATAGAAGAAAGAAGAATCCTATATATCTGGAGACTCTTAAGAGTATGGCCAGCCTATCTCTTATAGAAGGTGTCAATCATATATTTTTCCCAGGTGGAACTCGGTCTAGAAGTGGTGCAATAGAAGAAAAGCTTAAGTTAGGTTTACTTAATTCAGTTATAGATGCCCAACGCTATTGTATACTGAATAATGTAAACCAGAAAATATTTGTCGTTCCAGTAACGCTTGGTTATCATTTTGTTTTAGAGGCAAAAGCGCTTATTGATCAACACTTAAGAGCAGAAGGAAAAGAGAAATATGCAAGGTCCCGAGTGAAGGTCTCTATATTTAAATCGGTGTTTAGGTTATTCAAATCTCTACGTAAAAAGGATTCTGAGATTTATATGTCTGTAGGAAAACCAATAGATGTATTAGGTAATGAGGTGAATGAAACTGGAGAAAGCATTGATCATAGAGGACAACCTGTAGATATCTCTACTTACTTTTCTAAAGATGATGTACTCAATGTAGACAATCAAAGAGAAGGCGTATATACAAAGATCTTAGCTGATAAAATCATCAAATCTTTCAAACAAGATAACATAATATTATCGAGTCATATGGTGGCATTTGCCGCATTTAGGTGTATAGAGGATAGTAACGAAGAATTAGGCTTGTATGATATACTTAAGATCAAACCTAAAAGGGTGAGCCTCAATATTGCAGAGCTTGCTCTCAAGATAGAAAAAGCTATTACATTCATTAATTCTGAAAATAAGGATTTCAAATTTTCACAAATATTTGAGAAGAGCATACATGAGATAATTACAGATGGTATAAAAAACTTGGGGATCTATCATCATCATGAGGTTCTCTATTGGAAAAACAAGGAAGAAATCGCTTGTAGTGACTTGAAGCTCTTATACTACTACCATAATAAGCTTGGTCATTATGATATTCCCAAATAACCATCGAATAAAAAGAGCAGTTTTTATTAATATTCACTAAAGGAACAACTTGGCAGTTAATTATATAATATTCGATTTAGAAGCGACATGCTGGTTAGGAAGACCACCTAAGGGATATAATGAGATTATAGAAATAGGTGCTGTCAAGATCAACCAATATAGTGAAGAGGAAAGCAGATTTGAAAGTTTTATCAAGCCTACTGTCAATCATAAACTTTCAGGATTTTGTAAGAGCCTTACATCTATTTCTCAGGAACAAGTGAATACTGCGAAAAAATTTGATAAGGTCTTTCACGAATTCATGGAGTGGTCAGGTGTATATGAAGATGATACATATTTCTGCTCATGGGGTAATAATGATATCAAGTTATTACTAAGTGATTGTGGGCTGCATGATCTAGACCATACGCTACTAGATAAGTATGATAATCTAAAAAAACAATATAATAGAATCAAAGGATTAGCAGTTAAGGGGACCTTAAAGAAAATTGTAATAAGAGAAGGATATGAATTTACAGGCAAACAGCATAGAGCTATTTCAGATGCAGAGAACTTAGCTAAGATCTTCCTGAAGTACTTTGATGAATGGATATTTATGTAATGACTCTTTGATGTGGAAGATATTCTATAAAGTAATGCTCAAAAAAAAGGCTTGCCAATTAGAATTGACAAACCTTTTTGATTTATAATTTTTTTGTTTGGGATTTCATTAAAAGCCCATTCCACCACCCATAGCTTGCATTGACTCAGTAAATTCATCCCAAGTCATTTTTGTATAACCAGCTGTTTTCAGTTCAAATGCATCAGCTGATATTTCTTTATTAATTTCAGTTGCTGCATATGTCATTGTCATTTGTTCATTTTCTAATGTATACTCCAATGGAAAACCATCTAATTCAAGTGCATCCATTCCCTGTATGAGTTTGTTACTCATCTTTAAATCTTTCGCTACATACATGTTGAACTTCATGTTCATTTCTTCTCCTCCGATTCCTGTAACCGTTGCCTTAATACAGTCATAACCTAATATTGTTTTCTTATCAGAGTCATCATAGCTAACGTCTATATCATCCATCATATCATTGCCAGCCATTGCCTTATCTCTTTCTGCCTTTGTACTCTCTACATGCATTTTGTTACCCATCATATCCATTAGCATTGTCATATCTTCTGTTTCATTTTTGAACAGTGATTTAGTTTTTATCATACCGCCCATAATATCAGAAGAGGACATAGAAAATTCTTTATTGAATGAGTATTCTGTGACCATACCTTTCATCATTTCTAACCCTGCTGCCATCTGTTCATTATCAGAATTTACCTCCGTAATTTCCATTTTTATAGAACCAGAAGTTAATGTCTGTGCTGTAATACTAAGAGAGAGAAAACTTAGTAATCCTCCTAATAGAAAAAATTTCATTGATTTCATTAATTATTATTTGTGTTTACAATTTGTATTGTTCAATCCAATACTTAATAAATCTAAAGTTCATTAATAAAGTTCATAAGAATTGCCTTTTTAGATATTATTAAGGATTTTTCAGATGAAATATCACATCAGTATACATTTAAAAAAAGAAAAGGTTAGAGATACATTGCTGTAGTTCTAACCTTTAGTAAATCCTTTTTTTAAGTTTTAGTTATTTTCCTGTAATTATTACTGGTTTAAATAATCTTGAACCATTAGCAGTTGTTATACCTAAATAATAGGTACCATTGGTGTCATCTGAAAACGGTAACTTATAAATATTCTTGCTTTCTTCTAAATTATGGTCGTATATCAGTTGACCATTTGCATTATAAATAACTAATGTAGTTTCCGAATCAATATTCAATAATTTATAATCTACATTAACCTCACTTAACGAAAAGCTTGGATTAGGGAAGATTGTAAATTCTATCTTTTCATTATCCACAATAGCAGTATTAAATTCAATATCTGTATTAGCTTCTTTACCTCTGCTTTCTACACCGAAAGTTATAATAGTATAGTCGTTAGGGACGATAGACTCAACAGTAGTAAGACTTCCTGAACTAAGTGTACTTAAAGTACCTGAAGCAGAAGGTCTATAACTATTATAGTCTAAAGAATATTCATCTAATTTGGATGGAATCACTTTCCATTCATTACCATTCCAAGCCAACATCTTGAGCTTAGAAATATCACCTTCAGTTAGATCATCTACAGAGCTATTGATATCATAGGTCAAAGTAACCTTAGTTGAATTATCTCCACTAATCATCCAATATTCGGTATCAGATAACACATACTTGGGCGCATCAGAATTAGATCTAAGATTAGTTGACGCAACTTCAGGTATTCTTACAGGATTATCTAGAAAATAAGCTGCAGAAGTACCTGCGCCACCTTCAGAAATAGATAACGGTCTATAGAATCCTAAATCACCAATAGGAAATGTGAAGCCCTCATTACTAAACGTTCTGACATATCCATTGATGTATTGGAAATCAGATACATTAATCCATGAAGCACCTTCGAAAAATGTAATCATACCAGGTGTAGACCCTTTATTGGTATTAATCAAGCCTGGTGACTCTCCTTTTTCAGAATTTCCAAAATAATGAATCCCATAAATTGGGAACTGACTTTCAGACTGGATATACATATTACCGTAAGATCCAGACTGTGCATGTAAGCTAACACTAAATGTTAAACACAGTGTAATTGTCAAAATTGAAAATATATATTTTATCATTTTATTCATATTGAAATTTTGAAATAGGGGAGAGCGAACTCTCCCCAATTAATATATTTTCTGCTTAGAAGAAGCTGTGGAAGTAAGTCAGTAAGAACTTAGCTGAACTATTCCAATCTTCTATCATATCTGTTCTGTTTACATAAATCGTGAATCCTGTATCTGTTGCGTTTCCAACCTGACTAATAGCAAATCCTCTATTCGTTGCCTGATTGTCTATACTTTGATAGAATGCACATAATACATCAAGATTTATATCATCAAAACTGTAATTAATTCTCATTCCACTTAATTGACCAGTATTGATATCAGCTGTCTCTATTAACTCTATAGTCCATGTAACTGTATCAAAACATGTGTTAAGTACAAATTCTCCCGTATCTCCAACTTGACTGCCAACTAAAGAAGGAATTATAAAACAATCTTTCTTAGCATTCAGTCCTCCAGACGGACCAACTTGTCCTTGAGGACCAGCTATACCTTGAGGTCCTACTGGACCTTGAGCACCTGATGGACCTTGTGGACCGATTTCACCAACTGGTCCTTGAGGACCAACGTTACCTTGAATTCCTTGCTGACCTTGTATACCTGCAGTTCCTTGAGGACCTGCTGGACCTATTGGTCCTTGCATGCCTTGAATACCCGGCTGTCCAGGAGAACCCATACAATCGAATGCATTAAACTGACCATCATTGTTAGTGTCTTCACTCGGATCTCCTATTCCGTTACCGTTAGTATCCCAACATGATGTGCCAACTCCAGATGGTCCCTGCTCACCTTGTAGACCTTGTGGACCTTGAGGACCTACTTGCCCTTGGATACCTTGCTGTCCTTGTGCACCTTGCGGTCCTTGAGGACCTCTATTACCTTGGATACCTTGATCTCCTTGAGGACCTTCTGGTCCTTGCAGACCAGGAGCACCTTCAGTTCCTTCAACTCCTTGTGGACCTTGCTCTCCTCGAGCGCCTCTACAATCTAATGCATTAACAACGCCATCTGAATTTAAATCTTCATTTGCATCTCTAACTCCGTTAGCATTTAAATCCCAACAACTTACTCCATTAGTCCCATTGGTTCCAGCTATGCCTTGAATACCTTGAGCACCTTGTTGTCCTTGAGCACCTTGAGGACCTTCTAGTCCTTGCTGACCAGGTGCTCCATCATTTCCTTGTGTTCCTTGAGGACCTTCTTGTCCTTGAGGACCTTGCTCACCTTGAGGACCTTGCTGACCTTGAGGACCACGAGGACCTTCTTGTCCTTGGATACCTTGTTGACCAGTTTCACCTCTTTGTCCTGCTATTCCTCTAAGACCTTGAGGACCTTGAATTCCTTGCTCTCCTCTACAGTCAGTAGAATTGAATGATCCATCACCATTGGTATCCTCTCCAGGATCTCCAATTCCATTTCCGTTTATATCCCAACAACTTATACCATTAGTTCCATTCAATCCATTAGGACCTTGGATACCTTGTTCTCCTTGCGGACCTCTATCTCCTTGAGCACCATTCTGTCCGGGATTACCTTGGATACCTTGTTCTCCTTGCGGACCTCTGTCTCCTTGAGCACCATTCTGTCCAGGATTACCTTGGATTCCTTGCTCTCCCTGAGGACCTCTGTCTCCCGGCACGCCTTGAACACCTTGTTCTCCTTGCGGACCTCTGTCTCCTTGAGCACCATTTGTACCGTTAGTTCCATTCTGTCCAGGGTTACCTTGAATACCTTGTTCTCCTTGAGGACCTCTGTCTCCAGGTACACCTTGAATACCTTGTTCTCCCTGTGGACCTCTATCTCCAGGTACACCTTGAATACCTTGTTCTCCTTGTGGACCTCTATCTCCTTGGGCACCATTGGTACCGTTAGTTCCATTTAGTCCAGCAGGACCAACGCAATCATTAGTATTAAATAAACCATCAGCGTTAGTATCCTCTGAAGCGTCATTTATTCCGTTTCCATTAGTATCCCAACAATTAATACCATCTTCTCCATTTTGGCCTGGAATACCCTGAATTCCTTGAGCACCTTGTGGACCTACAAGACCTTGATCGCCTTGAATTCCTTGGACTCCTTGAATTCCTTGAGGACCTCTATCTCCTTGTGGACCTCTATCTCCTGGCGTTCCTTGGTTACCTTGCTCTCCTTGAGGACCTCTGTCACCTTGAGGACCTCTATCCCCAGTTAAACCTTGAATTCCTTGTTCCCCTTGAGGACCTCTATCACCTTGAGCACCATTAGTACCATTTGTTCCATTTTGTCCAGGATTACCTTGAATTCCTTGTGGACCCCTATCTCCTGTTAAACCTTGGATTCCTTGTTCTCCCTGAGGACCTCTGTCTCCAGGTACACCTTGAACACCTTGTTCTCCTTGTTCTCCTTGTGGACCTTGTGGACCTCTATCTCCTTGTGCACCATTAGTTCCATTTTGTCCAGGGTTACCTTGAATTCCTTGGATTCCTTGTTCTCCCTGTGGACCTCTATCTCCAGGTACACCTTGAATACCTTGTTCTCCTTGTGGACCTCTGTCCCCTTGAGCACCATTGGTTCCGTCAGTTCCATTCTGTCCAGGAGCACCTTGACAATCTGCAGAGTTAAATACACCGTCACCGTTTGTATCTTCTCCAGCATCATTAACACCGTTTCCGTTTAGATCCCAGCAACTTACACCGTCAGTACCATTAGTACCGTTAGTTCCGTTGATTCCATTTGTTCCGTTTTGACCAGGATTACCTTGGATTCCTTGCTCTCCCTGAGGACCTCTGTCACCAGGAACACCTTGAATTCCTTGTTCCCCTTGTGGACCTCTATCTCCTTGGGCACCATTTGTTCCGTTTTGACCAGGATTACCTTGGATTCCTTGTTCTCCCTGAGGACCTCTGTCACCAGGAACACCTTGAATTCCTTGTTCTCCTTGTGGACCTCTATCTCCTTGAGCACCATTGGTTCCGTTAGTCCCAGGATTACCTTGGATTCCTTGTTCTCCTTGAGGACCTCTGTCTCCAGGTACACCTTGGATTCCTTGCTCACCTTGTGGACCTCTATCTCCTTGAGCACCATTGGTTCCGTTAGTCCCAGGATTACCTTGGATTCCTTGTTCTCCTTG